>Ga0156178_129_pt2 | contig 138447 bp, 115 predicted proteins | sample RifCSPlowO2_12_FD_107831 | JGI IMG/M metagenome (GOLD analysis project Ga0156178, IMG submission 107831) | Burkholderiales bacterium RIFCSPLOWO2_12_FULL_65_40 | reverse complement strand
AGGGTTCGTGGACGGCAGCCTCGCTCGTTCGCATGTGGCAACCGCTCGGGTTATCAAGGCTGCGCGGGCAACACCTTGAAAGGGGTGGTCCTGAGGACGCACGCACCCACCACGCCACGCTGGTGGCCGAGGTGGTGCGCATGTTGTGTGCGGGCGTGGTGCACGGCGATTTGTCGGAGTTCAACATCCTGCTGGCCCACCTGCCCGGCACAGACGGTGCGCCCGCAGCGGCGGGACCGGTCATCATCGACCTGCCGCAGGCGGTGGACGCCGCTGGCAACAACCACGCCCAGCGCATGCTGCTGCGCGACGTGGCCAACCTGCGCAACTTCTTTGGCCAGTTCGCCCCCGAGCTGCGCACCACGCAGTACGGCCCGGAGATCTGGAGCCTGTACCAGAGCGGCCTGCTGAGCAACGAAACCCCTTTGACCGGCCGCTACGCCCCAGACCACGTCGATGTGGATATGCAGGCGGTGCTGCGTGAAATCGACGACGCACGCGATGAAGAGGCCGCGCGCAGGCTGCGCGTGGCCAACGCCGGTGCCTTACAGTAGCGCCCCCGCCCTGCGCAAACCCACCCCACCGCAACCCTCAAAGGCATCCACCCCATGACCAAAGAACTGGCCCGACAGCGCGAACTGAACCCGATGGACCTGTGCGAGCCCTGCAAGGGCATCCAGCGCAACTGGCGCAAGGCGCCCGGCCATGCCGAACTGGTGCAACGCGGCAACCGCAAGGAAGAGCGCGAAACCGGCACCGTCACCATCACCCGCTACCAGTGCGACCGCTGCGGCACCTCCTGGGAGTACGAGAACGACAAGAACAACCAGCAGGCGGGCTGGTCGGTGGTGGGTCGTTGATTTGTTGCTATAAATAGCATAGCTTTTTGCGCTTGATGGACGGGCGCTAGAGGCCAATTTGGCTTAAAGAGCGGCCTCGTTCACCCCTTCTCAGCCCAGCACATGTGCCGGCACGCCCCGGCGCGGCGCAGGCCCCACGGGCGGCGCGTAGCCCAGCCGCGCCCACATCTGCACCGTATCACGCCCGGGCGCTGCGCCCAGCAGCGCGTGGATGGCCGCGTAATGGGGCGCCTGCTCGGGGTATTCCTGCAAGGCCTGCTGCAACGGGTGCATGGACAGGCCGTGCGCCGTGGCGGCAAGTTGCGCACGTGCGTAGGCGCGGCCGGCGCGCACCTGCGTGGCGCGGTCGTTGGTCTCGGTCACCATCGCGAAGAAGGCGGGCGTGGCCTCGATCTTGGCGTTGAAGTCCTGCACCTGCTGGGTCACCGCCATGTCGTCAGGGCCGGGCGCGCGGCTGCGGTCGAACAGGCCCAGCGCCGCCAGCACGCGCGGCAGCGGCTCGTTCACGCTCAGGCCGTCGCGGTGCTGGGCAATCTCGCGCGGGCCCACGCGCAGCACCTTCAGGGATTCGAGCATGGTGCGCGGCGTGACCAGCTCCACGCGCCAGGCATCGCGTGCGATGGCGCGGTGCTCGGGCAGGCGTGCGTTGCCAGGCAGGACAAAGTCCGTGCGCAGGCCAGGCGCCGCGCAGGCCGCCGCGATGGCCTGCACCGCCTGCGGCGCGGGCGCGCGCAGCGCGTAGGCCGAGCGGTTGGTGTGGCGCCGGAAGATCTGCGCGAACAGCGGATCGGGCCGCACGCTGGCGTCGGGCGCCAGCCGCACGCGGGCCGTGGCGTGGCGGGTGTGCGGCGGCGCGGGCGGAGTGGCCGGGTCGAACACGCCGTGCGGAAACATCTCCATCTCGGCGCGCAGGCCCTGCTGCAGGGCGGCCAGGTGCAGCAGTTCAAGGAAGGTGCCCTGGCTCATGAGGATCTGGCGTGAGTGCGGGTCGGTCTCGGGCAGCAGGCGCGTGGGGTCGCAGTAGAGCCAGATCTCGCCCGGCGTGTGCAAATCCACCAGCCACGATTGCAGGTTGTGTGAATGCGGCGCCAGGATGGCATGCGCCAAAATCCAGCGGCGCACATCACCCCCCGGCGGCACAGGTGCGGGCGGCTGCCAGGCGGCTAGCGCCTCGGCGGGCAGGGCGGACGAGCAGCCCGGCAGCGCGGGCGTGGCGGCGAGCACGGCGGCCCCGCCGAGGACGCGCAGAAAGGGGCGGCGTTGCATGCTCAGGCTCCTTGGGCGACAGGGGTGGTGGAAGACGGCGTCGGCCCGTTCCACAGGGCCAGGCTGGCACGCAGCGCCTCGCGCAGCGGCGTGTGGGGCACGGGACCGGCGTACTGCGCCAACGCCGTGCCATCGAGCGCATGCGGCACCTGCCAGAGGTAGCGCATGGCCTGCAGCGAGCGCAGCATGGGCACCACCGGAGTGGCCAGGCGCATCCACCCTCAGGGCAGGGATTGCACCCGTAGCGCGCCAGCGCGCGGCCAGCCTTGCTCCTGCGCCCATTCGGCCAGCACCGTCTGCCAGTCGTGGCCGGTAGTGGTGTGACCGGCAAACGCCAGGCAGGGCAACTGCCCAGGCGCGGGGGCGGGCGCGGCAGCCACGCGCACGAAAGCCTGGGCCAGATCCGGCAGGTAGGCCCAGGCGTGCGGCACGTCCAGCAGGCCGGGCCAAGTCATCACGCCCTGGCACAGCTTGCGCGCGATCACCAGGTCCAGCCAGGTGCCCTGGCCCGCGCCAAAAAAGTCGCCCGCGCGCACGATGACGGCACGCAGCCCCTGGGTGGCCACGGCCTGGGCGAGCTGCTGCTCCAGCGCCACGCGCACCTGGCCCAGCGGCGTGCTGGGGCGCTGGGGCGTGTGCGCATCCAGCACGGCGGGCATGCCCTCGCCAAAGTTGTACACATTGCCGGGAAACAGCAGCACGGCACGCAGCGCCAGCGCGGTGGTGATGGCCTGGTGCAGCAGCGCCGGGGCCTCGGCGCGCCAGGCACTGGCGGTGTAGCGCGCCGGGTTCATGGCGTGGACCACCGCGTCGGCCCCCTCGTCCAGCGCCGCCTGCAGGGCCGCGCCCGGCGCCAGCCATTGCACGCCGGGCAGCGCCGGGGCCTGCGCCACCGCGCCATGCCGCCAGGGCGCGCGCACCCGCCAGCCCGCCGCCGCGAAGGCCAGCGCCACCGCCCGCCCCAGGCGCCCGTTGGCGCCCAGCACCCATACCGTCTTGGCCATGTCCATCTCCATGTGCTCTGTGATGGGCTTGATTGTGGGAACCATCGCGAAGTTACACAATTGCATGAATATCCATAGCAGAATTTCATTCATGAATACCGCGTTCGACTGGAACCTGGTGCGCTCCTTCCTGGCCGTGCTGGAGCACGGCAGCCTGCTGGGCGCGGCGCGGGCGCTGCAGTCCAGCCAGCCCACCATGGGCCGCCACATCGCCGAGCTGGAGGCGCAACTGGGCACGGTGCTGTTCGAGCGCACGGGCCGGGGTTTGCAGCCCACGGCCACGGCGCTGCGGCTGGCCGAGTCGGCGCACGCCATGGAGGCCGGCGCGCATGCGCTGGCACGCGGCGTCTCCGGTGCGCAGGCCGGCGCCAGCGGCACGGTGCGCATCAGCGCCAGCCAGCCCGTGGCCTGCCTGCTGCTGCCGCCACTGCTGCTGCGCATGCGCCAGCAGCTCCCGGACATCCAGGTGGAGCTGGTGGCCAGCAACGAGGTCAGCAACCTGCTGCGCCGCGAGGCCGACATCGCCCTGCGCATGGTGCAGCCCGACCAGTCCAGCCTGGTGGCGCGGCGCATCGGCAGCGTGGCGCTGGGCGCCTACGCGCACCGCGACTACCTGCGCCGCCGGGGCACGCCGCGCCAGCCCACCGACCTGCTGGCGCACGAGCTGGTGGGCAACGACCGCAACGACGACATCCTGCGCGGCTTCGCGGCCCTGGGGCACCCGGTGGGGCGCGAGCAGTTTGCCTTCCGCACCGACGACCTCATGGCCTACTGGCAGGCGGTGCGCGCGGGCCTGGGCATCGGCTTCGTGGCTCACTACATGGCGCGCACCGATCCCGAGGTGCTGCCTGTGCTGCCCCAACTGGCAGTACCGCCGCTGCCCATCTGGCTCACGGTGCACCGCGAGATCCGCAGCTGCGCGCGCATCCGGGCGGTGTACGACTTTCTGGCCGAAGCGGTGCCGCAGGCGCTGTAGGGATGCAGCCTGACTCTCCACGCAAGCACAGCCACACCGCAGCGCCCACCAAAGCGCTGTGGAATTGCGTCAAATTACTATCAAAAACATAGCTGTTGGCGCAATGCCTGCAAGCGTCATAGGCCATTTATTGCTTGTTCACTAGAATGCACCGCAGGGGGAGCCCATGACGCCAGAGCAAAAAGCCAGAGTCAGCATCGACGCACTATTGCAGCAAGCGGGCTGGCACGTCTGCGGAGTTGCAGACGCCAACATCCACGCAGCCACCGGCGTGGCCATCCGCGAATTCCCCCTCAACACCGGCTTTGGTTTTGCCGACTACCTGCTCTATGTCAACGGCAAAGCCTGCGGCGTGATCGAGGCCAAAAAAGAAGGCGCCACGCTCACCGGCGTGGAGCTGCAAAGTGGCCGCTACGCCCAGGGCCTGCCCACCACCTTGCCCGCCTGGCGCCGCCCGCTGCCCTTTGTGTGGGAAAGCACCGGCATCGAGACCCACTTCACCAATGGCCTGGACCCCGAGCCCCGCGCCAGGGCCGTGTTCGCCTTCTTCCGCCCCGAGTTGCTGGTGCAGTGGCTGGCCTACCTGCAAAGTTCTTCCAGTTCTCCTGCAAACGGAACCGCCGCGCAAGAAGCCCCCGGCACCTTCCTGCACCGCATGCGCACCATGCCCCAGCTCGTCACCCAGTGGGGCAGCGGCGGCGCGCACTACTCCCTGTGGCCCGCCCAAATCAGCGCCATCACCAATTTAGAGAAAAGCCTAGCCGCCAACAAACCCAAGGCCCTGATCCAGATGGCCACCGGCAGCGGCAAGACCTTCACCAGCATCGGCTTCATCTACCGCCTGATCAAGTTCGGCGGCGCGCGCCGGGTGCTGTTTCTGGTGGACCGGGGCAACCTGGCCCGCCAGACCAAGAAAGAGTTTGACGCCTACGCCAGCCCCTACAACAACTACAAGTTTGGTGAGGAATACATCGTCCAGCACCTGCAGGGCAACCAGCTCGACACCAGCGCCCGCGTGGTCATCTGCACCATCCAGCGCATGTTCAGCATGCTCAAAGGGCGCGAGCTGGCCGATGAGGCCGACGAAGAATCCACCGAAAAGATCGAGACCCTGTTCAAAGACCCCGAGCCCATTGGCTACAACCCGGCCATCCCCATCGAGAGCTTTGACATTGTGGTCACCGACGAGGCCCACCGCAGCATCTACAACCTGTGGCGCCAGGTGCTGGAGTACTTTGACGCGTATCTGATTGGCCTGACCGCCACGCCCAACAAACAAACCTTCGGCTTCTTCAACCAAAACCTCGTCATGGAATACGGCCACGCCCAGGCCGTGGCCGATGGCGTAAACGTCAACTACGACGTCTACCGCATCAAAACCGAGGTGAGCGAGCAGGGCGCCAAGGTGGACAAAGGCTTCTGGCTGGAAACGCAAGACAAAGCCACCCGCCGCAAAACCGCCTGGCAGCTGGACGACGACTTTGAATACCAGCCCGAAGAGCTGGACCGCGCCGTGCAAACGCCCGACCAAATCCGCACCGTGGTCCGCACCCTGCGCGACCGCTGGCAGGCCGACATGTTCCCCGCCCGCACCGAGCTGCCCAAGACCCTGATCTTTGCCAAAGACGACAACCACGCCGAAAAGATTGTGGAAATATTGCGCGAAGAGTTTGGCCGCGGCAACGAGTTTGCGCAAAAGATCACCTACCGCAGCGCCCAGGGCGGCGGCACCAGCCCCGAGCAGCTCATCAAAGACTTCCGGACCAGCTACTACCCCCGCGTGGCGGTCACGGTGGACATGATCGCCACCGGCACCGACATCAAGCCGGTGGAAATCGTCGTCTTCATGCGCAGCGTAAAAAGCCGCAGCTTCTTCGAGCAGATGAAAGGCCGTGGCGTGCGCGTGTGCAACCCCACGGACCTGGCCGCCGTCAACCCCGGCGAACACATCAAAAAAGACCACTTCGTCATCGTCGACTGTGTAGGCGTGTGCGAGCGCGACAAAACCGATAGCCGCCCCATGGACGCCAAGAAAAGCGTGCCCCTGGACAAACTGCTGCAAGCCGTGAGCCTGGGCAACGTGGAAGACGAGGTGCTGAGCAGCATCGCCGCCCGCCTGGCCCGGCTGGACAAAGACGCCAGCGATGCCGATCGGGCCAAGGTGGTGGAGCTGAGTGGCGGCAAAACCCTGCGCGACCTGGCGCGCGGCATTGTGGACGCACTCGCCATCGACGCCACCCAAGACATGCCGCCCGCCGAGGCTGACCAGCGCCTAAGAGACGTAACCAAGCCCTTTGCCTCGCCAACATTGCGTGAGCAGCTATTAAAAATGAAGCAAAAGGCAGACCTGGTGATCGACGTGGTCACCCAAGACAGCCTGCTGCATGCTGGTTTTAGCGAAGGCAGCGACCGCGCCACCGCGCTGGTGCAAAGCTTTGAAGACTTCATCACCCAGCACAAAGACGAAATCACCGCCCTGCAAATTCTGTACAGCCGCCCCACGCGTGCGCCGCTCAAGTTTGAAGACGTGCAAGCCTTGGCCGACGCGCTGCATGCCCCGCCGCTGAACATCGACGAAGGCGCCCTGTGGCAGGCCTACGCCACCCTGCGCAAAGACAAGGTCAAAGGCGCCACGCAGCGCCGCCTGCTCACCGATCTGGTCAGCCTGGTGCGCTTTGCCATGCAGCAGACCAACGAGCTGGTGCCCTTCCCCGAGCGCGTGCAGGCCAACTTCAAAGCCTGGCTGGCCCAGCACCAGCAGACCGACAACACCTCGTTCACCCCAGAACAACAACACTGGCTAGAAATGATCCGCGACCACATCGCCGCCAACCTTGGCATTGAGATAGACGACTTTGAATACGCCCCCTTCAACGCCCAAGGCGGCCTGGGCAAAGTGCACCAGCTCTTTGGCGCGGAACTGCCCAAGGTGATTGAGGAACTGAATCGGGAGTTGGCGGCGTGAGTGAGGTCATTGAGCAAACCGCCGCTTGTTGGCCACAGGTTCTTGTCAGTGACGTTTCCGAGTTGATTCGCGGCGTCACATATTCAAAAAAGCACGCAACGGATAGACCTCAAGAAGGCTACATCCCCGTCTTGCGCGCTACCAACATTCAAGAATCACGGCTCGTCCTCGAATCGGACTTGGTGTTTGTGCCGAACAGCAATGTGTCTGCAAATCAGCGCTTGCGTGCGGGTGACATTGTTGTCGCTACCTCCAGTGGCAGCAAACACTTGGTCGGTAAGTCTGGGCTTCTTCACTCAGACTGGCCTGGCTCATTCGGTGCGTTTTGCGCAGCCATCCGCCCAAAGGCAAACATCGAGTCTCGCTACCTGGCCGCGTTTTTGCAATCGCCCAGCTATTGGAAGCAAGTCGGCAAGAAGGCACTTGGCGTCAACATCAACAATCTGCGGCGTGGCGACATTGAGTCGCTCACTTTGCCATTGCCTCCATTGGAGAAGCAGCGCGAAATCGTCGCCGAACTCGAAAAGCAGTTCTCCCGCCTCGACGAAGCCGTCGCCAACCTCCAGCGCGTCAAAGCCAACCTCAAACGCTACAAAGCCTCCGTCCTCAAAGCCGCCGTCGAAGGCCGCCTCGTAGAAACCGAAGCCACCTTGGCCCGCCGCGAAGGCCGCACCTACGAGACCGGCGAACAACTTTTGCAACGAATTCTTGAAGAGCGGCGGGCGACTTGGAACGGCAAGGGAAAGTACAAAGAGCCGCTTAGTCATGCCCCCCAAGAGTTGCCGGATGCTCTCGAAGGATGGACTTGGTGTTCCCTGGACGTTGTCGCAGAAGAAACACAGCTTGGATTAGACAGGGGGCGAGAACAACAACGTGCAGAACCTGTCGGAGTGCGTTACGTGAAGATGAATAACGTCTCCATGGATGGTGATGTGCAAACCGATGAACTCGTCTATGTTGATGCAAGCCAAGAGGAGGTCGCGCGGTACGAGCTTGCAAATGGTGATTTGCTCTTCAATACCCGAAACAGCTTGGAGCTGGTTGGCAAGGTCGGGATTGTCCGCTCAGTGCCGATAGGCACCGTGTTTAACAACAACCTAATGCGAATTCGAACGTGCAGCGGCGTCTCGTCTGTCTTTTTGGGCTATCAGATGTGTGCACCTGATTTTCGACAGCGAATGGAGAAAGTCAAAAAGGCTACAACCAGCGTTGCAGCTGTTTACCAAAAAGACCTGTTACCTCTACCAATCGCTCTTCCCCCAATACGAGAGCAAGCCCGAATCGTCGCCGAAGTCGACCGCCACCTGTCCATCCTCCGAGAAGTCGAAGCCGAGGTGGACGCCAACCTCCAGCGCGCACAAACGTTGAGGCAGGCCACGTTAGCTAAAGCGTTTACCAGCTATTCATCAGTATTTTGAGAACTAATAGGAGATATTTATGGAGCTGGTTTCCTTTTCAGTGTCAAATTTTCGCAGCGTTACGAGTGCCTACAAGCTTCCAATTCGACGACCTACGGTATTGATTGGACCAAATAACGAAGGTAAATCAAACATATTGCGGGCATTGGTGTCGTCATTGCAGTTTCTCGGCTCACTTGGGGGTGTGCGACTGAGTAATGGCAGGATTGCATCTGTTGCTAGGGCAAAGGAAATTTACGACTGGACGCGTGATTTCCCCGTTTCCTTGCAAGGGAAGACCACAGAAGGGGAGACTGTCTTTGACCTTGAATTTAGGCTTACGCCAGCGGAGGTTGAAGAGTTTCGTAATGAAGTTAAGAGTTCGCTCAACGGGACCCTCCCAATTCAACTTAGATTTGGCCCTGAGGTGTCGAAACTCATCGTCACAAAACCTGGCAAAGGTGGCCCAGCGTTGACAAAGAAAGCGCAGGCTGTTGCCAGGTTCGTCGCGAGGCATATTCACATCGCATACATACCGGCGGTTAGAACCGCCAGTGCTGCTGTTCAAATCGTGAACGACCTTGTTGATCGAGAGTTGGCTCTAGTCGAGGCGCAACCGGCTTACCAAGCTGCAATGGCGGCAGTCGCTGAACTGCAACGCCCTGTTCTCGCGGCGATTGGGGCAAGCATCAAACTGACGCTTCAAGAGTTTTTGCCCAACGTAAAAAATGTAGCGGTAGAAATATCTGCTGATGCTCGATATCGGGCATTGCGCCGGTCTAGCGAGATCGTAATTGACGACGGAACGGCTACACCCTTGGATAAGAAGGGCGATGGTGTTCAAAGCCTTGCCGCATTGAGTCTTATGAAATATGCTTCTCATTCCGGGAGTTCGAACAGGCAACTGGTTCTTGCCATTGAGGAGCCGGAATCGCATTTACATCCAAGGGCCATACACCAGTTGCGAGGTGTCCTAGACGATTTGAGTACCCAACACCAAGTAATTTTGACCACGCATTGCCCGTTGTTCGTGGATCGCACAAACTTGAAGTCAAACATTGTTGTTAACAAAAAGCGGGCAAGTCCCGCAAAGAATGTTGCCGAACTTCGCGAAATACTAGGCGTCCGTGCATCTGACAATTTGCGGAACGCAGAAGTAGCGTTGGTTGTTGAAGGCGAGGATGATCGACTAGCGCTCATGGCACTTTTGCCACATGCTTCAAAAAACATTGGAACCTCTTTGAATACTGGTTTCATCGCTATCGATTCACTTGGTGGTGGTACCAATCTCAGCTACAAGCTTAGTCAACTTCGTGAAACGCTATGCACCTGCCATGTCCTGCTTGATCACGATAAGGCTGGCTTGCAAGCTTATGACAAGGCAAAGGCTGACGGACTAATTTTGCCGGCCGACGTCACTCACGTGATTTGCGCTGGCCTTGATGAATCTGAGTTTGAAGACATGCTGGATGAATCGCTGTACGCGGACTTTTTGAAGAATAAATATGGCGCTTCGCTAGCATCGCCAAAATTCAAAGGTAAGCGTAAGTGGTCAGACCGGCTCAAAGCTGCTTTCGAGCACCAAGGAAAAGTTTGGTCTGCCAGAGTGGAGATGCAGATTAAGTCAGATATCGCTGAATTAATCGCGGCAAGCCCTACAAAGGCTTTGAACGGTCACAAAAGGGGGTCGTTTGATGGGCTTGTGGCGGCTCTGGAGGCAAAGCTAACTCAACTCGATAAATCAAAAAGTGCAATTCAACCCTGATGCGCCAGCTTGACCTCTTCTCCGCCCTGCAGTCCAGCACCGAAGGCATCGACACCGAATTCAAGTCGGCGCGTGGTGGCATGCCCGGCAGTTTTTGGGAGTCTTATTCCGCCATGGCCAACACCCAGGGCGGCACCATTGTGCTGGGTGTGGCCGAAAAGCCCACTGGGCTGGTGTGGGAGGGCGTGCCCGATGCCGCGCAGTTGCGCACGGTGCTGTGGGGCCAGTTGAATGACCGGCATAAGGTCAGCGCCAATCTGCTGCGCGATGACGATGTGCGCACGGTGGAAGACGAGGGCCGCCAGTTTGTGGTGGTGAACGTGCCGCGTGCCTCGCGGCTGCAGCGCCCGGTGTTTGTGGGGCCAAACCCGATGACGGGCACCTACCGGCGTGCGGACGAGGGCGACTACCGCTGTTCGGACGACGAGGTGCGCCGCATGCTGGCGGACCAGTCCGACACACCTGCCGACTCGCAGATCGTGGAGCACTTTGGCCAGCCAGACTTTGACCCAGAGACTGTTCGGCAATACCGCAACCGCTTTGCCTCCCGTGCGCCAGACCATCCGTGGCTGCTGCTGGACGATGCGCCCCTGCTCACCAAGCTAAGCGCCCTGCGCCGTGACCGTGCCACGGGTTTGGAGGGCGCTACCGTGGCGGGCCTGCTCATGTTTGGCCGGTTTGAAGCTTTGCGCGATGCGCTGCCGGGCTTTCATGTGGACTACCGCGAGCGCCTGTCCGACGACCCCGCCGTGCGCTGGACCGACCGCGTGGTACCCGATGGCACCTGGGAAAACAACTTGTTCCAGTTTTATCTGCGGGTGATGCAACGCCTGTCGGGCGACCTGAAAATGCCGTTTCAGTTGGACCGCGAGCTGTACCGCAAGGACGACTCTGCCGTGCACGAGGCGCTGCGCGAGGCGGTGGTCAACGCGCTGGTGCATGCGGACCATCGTGGGCAGGGCGGCGTCGTGATCGAGCGCTACCCGGATCGGATCGAGCTGTCCAACCCCGGCTCGCTGCTGGTATCGCGGGTGCAGTTGTTGCAAGGCGGCGTGAGCGAGTGTCGCAACAAAAGTTTGCAGTTGATGTTCCAGCTCATGGGCGGTGGCGACAAGGCGGGCTCGGGCATGGACAAGATTCGCGCCGGGTGGCGATCGCAGCATTGGCGTTCGCCCCGGCTGGAAGAGTCTTTGCAGCCCGACCGCGTGAAGCTGGTGCTGCCCATGGTCAGCCTGATTCCTGCAGAGGTAGAGCAGGCATTGCGGCAGCGCTTTGGCGAGCGTTTTGCCAAGCTGGACAAGACGGCGGTGCAGGCGGTGGTGACAGCCCAAGTAGAAGGCAGCGTGACCAACAGTCGCATGCAGGAAATCACGGGCGAACACTCCAAAGACATCACCAGCGTGCTGCAAAGCCTGGTGCGCGATGGCCTGCTGACCCAGCAGAACCAGCGGCGCTGGGCCAGCTACCGCGTGGCTGAGGACTCCCCCCAATCCTGCGAGGCCTCCCCTCATTTGGCTGAGGACTCCCCCCAAAGCACCCCCCAATTGGCCGGGGACTCCCCCCAATTGCAACCAAACTCCCCCCAATGGGACCGTTTGGCCGGGCTGTCGCCCGAGATTCAACGGTTGTTGCCCATTGCTGAGCCCGCGCGCAAGAACAAGAAGCTGCCGGTGGATCAACTCAAAGGCGTCATTCGGCGGCTTTGTGAAGAGCGCTGGTTGGCTACGTCGGAATTGGCGGCGCTGGTGGACCGCGATGCCGACAAGCTGCAGTCGCGCTTTTTGACGGCCATGGTGCGTGAGGGTGTGCTGGAACTGAAATTTCCCGACGTTCGCAATCGGCCAGACCAAGCCTACCGCACGGTTGCTGGGGAAAATTGATGAGTGCTATGAGCACCGCAGACCTCAACCGTTGCTACCGCGATCTGATTGTGGATTTGGTGCGCGATCATCAACCCGTGTCACGGGAAGATATCAACAAGCTATTGCTGAACAAGTTGCCCGAGGTGCTGAGTTCTGAGCAAAAGGCCGCCAGGGTGCATAACTTGCTGACTTCCTTGTCGGGAAAGCGCATTAAAAACGTTGGAACCCGGCAGGCTTCCAAATGGGTTTTGATGGCACCAGAAAAGCAATGATTAGGTCTGCCTAACAAGACCTTTTGACTGGCTAAAAAAAGAAAATCATTCAAATTCAACGACTTAGACTTTGTTTTGCCTTGGCTAAACGCCTTTTTCAACAAAGACTAAACAAAGCGTTGAACTTAGCCGCATGAGTCCCGGTCCCCATCTGCAATTTGCATATCGCAAACGCCACACCGTCCACCCATGAACACCACCACCCACTCCCTCGTCCAGAAGCTCTGGAACTACTGCAACGTGCTGCGCGACGACGGCATGAGCTATGGCGACTATGTGGAGCAGCTCACCTACCTGCTGTTCCTGAAGATGGCCGACGAGCGCGCGCAACCACCCTACAATCAGCCAAGCATCGTGCCCGCAGCCTATGCTTGGCCCACGCTGCTGGCCCAGGACGGCGATGAGCTGTTTGACCATTACCGCCATGCGCTGGAGAAGCTGGGGCAAGAGAAAGGCACGCTGGGCCTGATCTTCGGCAAGGCACAAAACAAGTTTCAAGACCCGGCCAAGCTGCGCCGCGTGATCGTGGACCTGATCGGCGCAGAGACCTGGACGATTCTGGGTGCCGACGTGAAAGGCGACGCGTATGAGGGCTTGCTGGAGAAAAACGCGCAAGACACCAAGAGCGGTGCAGGCCAGTACTTCACGCCCCGGGCACTCATTCAGGCCATGGTGGACTGCATCGCCCCACTGCCGGCCGAGCGCATTTGTGACCCGGCCTGTGGCACGGGCGGATTTCTGTTTACCGCGCACAACTACATCACCAGCCACCACAAGAGCCTGACGCGCGAGCAGCTCAGGCACCTGAAGGAAACGGCCTTTACCGGTTACGAGCTGGTGCAGGCCACGGCCCGCGTGTGTGCGATGAACATGATGCTGCACGGCATTGGCTCTGAAAAATCCGTGCCCGTGGTGGTGGGCGATGCACTGGCCGCTGACCCCGGCGAGCGCTATGAGGTGGTGCTGGCCAACCCGCCCTTTGGCAAGAAGAGCAGCACCGTCATCGTGGGTGAAGACGGCCGCACCAGCACCGAAAAAGACACCATCGAGCGCGACGACTTCTGGGCTACCACCAGCAACAAGCAGCTCAACTTTGTGCAGCACATCAAGACGCTGCTCACCACGCACGGCCGTGCGGCGGTGGTGCTGCCCGACAACGTGCTGTTCGAAGGCGGCGCGGGAGAAACTATCCGCAAGAAGCTGCTGCACGAGTGCGATGTGCACACGCTGCTGCGCCTGCCCACAGGCTTGTTTTACGCCCAGGGTGTCAAGGCCAATGTGCTGTTCTTCGAGAAGAAGGGCGCCAGCGAAACGCCGTGGACGAAACAGCTGTGGATTTACGACCTGCGCACCAACAAGCATTTCACGCTCAAGACCAACCCGCTCACCCGGGCCGACCTGGACGAGTTTGTGGCGCTGTACCAGGTGGGCAACAGGCACCAGCGCCAGGCCACCTGGTCGCCAGAAACACCTGATGGCCGCTGGCGCGCATACAGCTACGACGAACTGGTGGCGCGGGACAAGACCAGCCTTGACATCTTCTGGCTCAAGGACGACTCATTGGCCGACAGCGACAACCTGCCCGCACCGGGTGTGATTGCCCTGGAGATTGTGGAAGACCTGCAGGCGGCGCTGGAGCAGTTCAGGCTGATCGCGGCCGACATGGCCGAGGGCGCCATCGAATAGGTGGTCGCCAGCACCGCATGATGCGGGGCGGGTTCAAGCACACCGTTGGAACGCAGTGTTGCACCGCCGAGGGCTTTTCTTGCACGGGTTCAGGCGTTCCAATACCTGAAGGAGATTTGCCATGACCACCCCCTCGCCCGTCCTGCACACCCAGCCCCTCGGCCCGCTGTGGCCCACGCTGGATCCGTTCCTGTTCTGCGCCCACCACGACGATGCCTACCCCGCAGGAAACGGCGCCTTCGCGCCCGCCGTTTCGCTGGAAGGGCGCCAGATGGGTAGCGACTTCAGTCGGAAGGACGGCTGGAGCATGTACCACGGCGAGACGGTGCCGGGTTTTCCCGGTCACCCGCACCGGGGCTTCGAGACGGTGACGTTGGTGCGCAAGGGGCTCATCGACCATGCTGACTCGCTCGGCGCGGCCGCGCGCTTTGGCGGCGGCGATGTGCAGTGGGTCACGGCGGGCCGGGGCATCCAGCATTCCGAGATGTTCCCGCTGCTCAACGCCACCGGGCCCAACCCGCTGGAACTCTTCCAGATCTGGCTGAACCTGCCCGCGCGCCACAAGATGGTGGCGCCGCACTTCACGATGCTGTGGAACGAGCGCATTCCGCGCCTGCAGCACCGCGATGCCGCCGGGCGTCTGACCTCCGTCACCGTGGTGGCCGGCGCCTTGCCCGGCGCTGCCGCACCCCTGAGCCCGCCACCAGAATCCTGGGCGGCGCAGCCCGGCAGCGATGTGGCCATCTGGACGCTGCATCTGGCGCCCGGCGCGCGCTGGGTGCTGCCGGCCGCCCAAGGGCAGGGCACACGGCGCATGCTGTATTACTTTGGGGGCGACGGCCTGGCCGTGGGGCCGCAGGCACTTGCCGGCCATGCCGCGCTCGAACTGGTGGCCGGGCAGGACTGGGAGCTGGTCAACACGGGCGGCACGGTGGTGGAATGCCTGCTGCTGCAGGGCCAGCCCATCGGCGAGCCCGTGGCGCAATACGGCCCGTTCGTGATGAATACCCAGCAGGAAATCATGCAGGCTATGCAGGACTACCGCCGCACGCAGTTCGGTGGCTGGCCCTGGAAGGAGGCCGACCCCGTGCATGGCAGCCAGGCGCGGCGCTTTGCGCGTTACCCCGGGCAGTCCATCGATGAGCTGCCGGCCCCGTAGGATCGGGAATGCGTTGCAGGCGTCACAATGACGGGTTTTGCCATCCGGAGAACGCCGCATGAACATCAGCAAAGACACCGCCGTCACCCTCAGCTACACGGTGACCACGCCGCAGGGCAAACCGCTGGACGCGGGCCATCTGTCCTATCTGCACGGCGGATATGAGAACATCTTCCCGAAGGTGGAGGCCGCGCTGGAAGGCCGGGCCGCAGGGTTCACCACCGCGCTCGACCTTGCCGTGGAAGACGCCTTTGGCGCGCGCGATGAGTCGCTGGTGCGCACCATCCCCAAGAGCGAGTTTCCGCCCGGTGTGAAGGTGGGCGGCCAGCTGCAGGGCGTGGGCAATGACGGCCAGCCTCAGGTGTTCAACGTGGTCAAGATCAAGGGCCCCGAGGTGCACCTCGACGGCAACCACCCGCTGGCCGGCCAGGCGCTGCGGTTTTCCTGCAAGGTGATGGCCGTGCGCGCCGCCTCGGCCGAAGAAATTGCGCACCGCCATGTGCATGGCGACCACGGCCACCACCATTGAGAATGCAGATTCGGATGGAAGGCGCGACTGCACTGCCCTGAGGGCCGTTCAGCCGCCCGCAGCTCCATCGGAACGCGCGCAGACTGAGCGCTCCAGGCTTATTCGGTGTCCTGGCCGCGCACCAGCAACACCGGTACCGGGCAGATGCGCAGCACCTGCTCGGCGTCGCTGCCCAGCAGCATGCGACCTACGCCGCGCCGTCCGTGCGTGCCCAGCACCACCACGTCCGCCGGCCAGGCGCGCACTTCCTCCACCACCCAGTCGGCCAGGCGGCTGTGCACGCCATCATCGAGCACCGTGTCGGCGGCCACGCCCTCGGCAATGGCCTGCTCACGCGCCTGGGCCAGAAGGTTTTCGCCATCGGTGTGCATCTGTGCCAGTACATCGCTGCTGAAGGGGGCATAGGCACCCATCGCGGAGGTCATCGACAGGGCATCCACCCGGTGCAGCAGGCGCAACTGCCCCCCGGTCAGGCGGGCCAGCCGGATGGCCTCGGCCAGCCCCCGCTGCGCGGTGTTGCTGCCGTCGACCGGCACAAGAATTCGTTGGTACATGGCTTCTCCTCGGGTGGCGGGCGCGCAGGCTAGCAGGGTGCGCAAAGCGTGAACGCGCGGACATGGCACGGAGGCGTTCACGGGCGAAAGGGCACCTTAGCAGAACGCCCCGCAGACGACAACGAGGGAGCCGTGTGCGGGTCGCACCCTCTGTCCTGGATCAAGCAGAAAGGGATACATTGGAGTCACCATTTCTGTCGTCGCAGCATCAAGGCCCGATCCCATGCAAAGCACCCCGCACCCCGGCCTGGAGGAGGGCCCTTTTTTTCGTGACCTGCAATCCCTGAGCAACCGCATTCACAACACCGACCGCGTGGAGCAGATCATGGTGGATCTGGAGCAGGACATCTGTGCCCTGTTCCAGGCCGACCGGATGACGCTCTACACCGTGGCCGACGATGGCAGCCACATCGTCTCGCGCTTCAAGACGGGGCTCAAGACCCTGTGCAACCTGCGCCTGCCCATCAAGGCATCGAGCGTGGCCGGGTATGTGGCATTGCAGCGCAAGATGGTCAACGTGGCCGATGCGCACGATGCCGCCGCGCTGCAGGCCATCGCACCGGGACTGAGGTTCCAGAAGGAAGTGGATCAGCGCTCGGGCTACCGCACGCGCCAGCTGCTCACCGCGCCGGTGCTGCACGGTGACACGCTCTATGGTGTGCTGCAACTCATCAACACCGCCAGCAACGAACCCTTTGGCGTGCTGGCCGAGCTGGGCGTGCATGAGCTCTGCCAGACCCTGGCGATTGCCTTCAAGCACCACCGCCAGCCGCTGCAGGTACCGCCCGCAGAGGCGCCTGCTGCCACGCCCGCGCCGCACCTGCCCGGCGGTGCGCGCTACCAGTGGCTGGTGGACCAGGGCCTGCTCGATCTGCCCACGCTGGCGCTCTGCCTGACGCAGGCGCGCGAAGCCGGACGCTCCGGCGAAGAGTTGCTGCTGCAGCACGGCCTGCGCACGGCCGACCTGGGTGCCAGCCTGGCGGCCTTTTTTGGCGTGCCCTACACCGGCTTTGAACCCGATCGGCTGCGCATCGAGGCGCTGCATGGTGGGCTCAAGCGCGAGTTCTTGCAGGCCCAGGGATGGTTGCCGCTGGAAGACACCCCCATCGGCCTGCAGGTGATGTGCCTCGATCCTGAAGCTGTGCTGGCCTCGCGCATGGTGCGCCATGTGTTCCCGCGCGCCAGCAAGATCGAGTACCAGGTCACCACACAACAGGATTTTCTGCAGACGCTGGACCAGATCTACGGCCGCATGGAGGAAGCCAGCGTGGACCGGATGCTGGCCGACATGGCCGAAACCGCCCTGCCGGAAGAGGACACCAACGAGGCGTCGCTGGTGTCGGCTGCGGCCGACAACGAACTCGTCAAGCTGGTCAACAAGATCGTGGTCGATGCCTACCAGCAGGGCGCCTCGGACATCCACATCGAGCCCCAGCCGGGCAAGGGCAAGACCGCCATCCGCTTTCGCATCGATGGCAGCCTGCAGCCCTACATCGAGATCCCTGCGGCCTATCGCGCGCCGCTGGTCACGCGCATCAAGATCATGTGCGACCTCGACATCTCCGAGCGCCGCAAGCCGCAGGACGGCAAGATCCAGTTCCGCCGCTTCGGCCCGCTCGACATCGAGCTGCGCGTCGCCACCGTGGCCTCGGTGGGTGGCGTCGAGGACGTGGTGCTGCGCCTGCTTAAGGGCGGCGAGCCGCTGCCGCTGGAGCAGCTCGGCCTGAGCGAGCACAACCTGCGCCGGCTGCTGCCCACCATCTCCAAGCCCTACGGCCTGTTCTACGTCTGCGGCCCCACGGGCTCGGGCAAGACGACCACGCTGCACTCCATCCTGCGCCAGCTCAACACGCCCGACACCAAGATCTGGACTGCCGAGGACCCGGTGGAAATCACCCAGAAGGGCCTGCGCCAGGTGCAGGTCAACAAGAAGGCCGGCATCAACTTCGCCACGGTGATGCGCGCCTTCCTGCGCCTGGACCCGGACATCATCATGGTGGGCGAGTCGCGCGACCTCGAAACCGTGAGCATGGGCATCGAGGCCTCGCTCACCGGCCACCTGGTGCTCTCGACGCTGCACACCAACTCGGCGCCCGAATCCATCGTGCGCCTGCTCGACATGGGCATGGACCCGTTCAACTTCGCCGACGCCCTGCTCGGCGTGCTCGCGCAGCGCCTGGCCAAGAAGCTGTGCGCTTGCCGCGAGGCCTATGTGCCCGGTGCCGACGAACTGCAGCAGTGCCTGGACGACTACACCCTGCCGCTGCACCACACCACCGCTTGGCTGCAAGACCCTGAGGGCCAGCGGCAGGCCGTGCTGCAGGGCTGGCGCGAACGCTTCGGTGACGCGCAGGGCCAGCTGCGCCTGTACCGCCCCGTGGGTTGCGACAAATGCCAGGGCAGCGGCTACAAGGGCCGCGTCGGACTGCACGAGCTGCTGGTGGCCGACGACGAAATCAAGCGCCACATCCAGGCGCGCTCGCGCGTCGCCGACCTGCTGGCTGCCTGCATGAACGAGGGCCTGCGCACGCTGATGATGGACGGGGTCGAGAAAGCCCTGCAGGGCTTCACCGACCTCAAGCAGGTTCGGCTGGTCTGCTTGAAGTAGCGCTTTACAGCGCGGCTTCGAGAATGGCGCGGCTGACGTCGGGCGTGATGCTGCGGCGCTCGCCCAGCTTGAGCATGCCGTGCGCGGTGAGCTGCGCCACCACGGCGTCCACCGCCTCGCGCCCCAGGCCGTGGCCCGACAGGCGGGTGGGAATGCCCAGGCCCTCGAAAAAGCTGCGCGTGCGCGCGATGGCCGCGTCGATGCGCTGGTCGTCGCTGCCTTCGGTGATGTGCCATACGCGTGCGGCGTATTGCAGCAGTTTCTCGCGCTTGGTTTCGCGCTGCGAATCCATCAGCGAGGGCAGCACGATGGCCAGTGTGCGCGCATGGTCGATGCCATACAGGGCGGTGAGTTCGTGGCCGATCATGTGCGTGGCCCAGTCCTGCGGCACCCCGGCACCGATCAGGCCGTTGAGCGCCAGCGTGGCCGTCCACATCAGGTTGGCGCGGTTGTCATAGTCGGGCGTTTCGGCCAGTGCGCCGGGAGCGATCTCGATCAGGGTTTGCAGCAGGCCTTCGGCAAAGCGGTCTTGCGCCAGCGCCTGTACCGGGTAGGTGAGGTACTGCTCCATGGTGTGCACGAAGGCATCGGCGATGCCGTTGGCGATCTGCTCGCGCGGCAGGGTGTAGGTCTTGGTCGGGTCGAGCACCGAGAACTGCGGAAAGCAGTGGCTGCTGGAAAACGCCAGCTTGGCCTGCGTGGCCTTGCGCGTGACCACGCCGCCGTTGTTCATCTCCGAGCCGGTGGCGGGCAGCGTGAGCACGGTGCCCATGGGCAGGGCGCGCTGCACGTTGCTGCCACGCTTGAGCAGGATGTCCCAGGGTTCACCGTCAAAGCAGGCGGCTGCCGCCACGAACTTGGTGCCGTCGATGACCGAACCGCCGCCCACGGCCAGCAGAAAATCAATCTTTTCGGCGCGCACCTGCTCCACGGCACGCATCAGGGTTTCGTAGGTGGGGTTGGGTTCGATGCCGGCAAACTCGGTCACGGTGCGCGCCCCCAGGGCCGCCTTCACCTCGTCGAGCGTGCCCGTCTTGCGGGCGCTGGCGCCGCCATACAGCACCAGCACGCGCGCATCGGGCGGCACCAGCCGCGCCAGCTCGGCCACCTTGTCTTTTCCAAAAACGATGCGGGTGGGGTTGTAGAACTCGAAATTCAGCATGGGGGATCTCCTGGAAACGGCGGGGGACAGGCTGCAAGTGTCAGCGGTGGCCCATGCTACTGCGCCCGGCGCGGTGCCCCCTGTAACGCGGTGGACAGCCCCGCCGTGCAGCGGGAATTGCCGTCATGGCTGTCGCCGGACCACAAGCAGTCATTCGATGGCTATTGTTTTCATAGCTGCTGGCGCTTATGAATAGAGCGCTGGAGGCTGATTTGGCTTAATTTTTTGCAGCCGCGCCCATCAGTGCCACAAAGCGCCGTGCGCCCAGCCCCAGCGGGCGCTCCTTCGACCAGACCAGATCGACCCACAGCCGTGCGCCGTTGCTGAGGTTCTCGAACGGCATCTCCACCAGGGTGCCGGCGGCGATGTGCGCGGCCACCAGCGCGCGCGGCTGCCAGCCCCAGCCCAGCCCGGCCTCGATCAGGCCAAGCGCGGCGACGTGGTTGTCGGTGCGCCAGTTGTGGCGCGCAAATTCAAAGCGTGGGTCGCGGTGCGCCAGGTCACGCCCTGCGACCACGATCTGACGGGTCGTGGTCAGGTGCTCCTCGCGCAGGCGGGCGGCAGCGGGCGGGTCGCCACGCGCCATGGCAGCGCTGCGCGCGGCCTCCAGCACGGGGTGGGAGGGCGCCATCACGGCCACCAGGGTCTCGTCGCCCACTTCCTGAAAACCCTCGCGGCCGTCGATGCTCGGGCGCTCGAACACCAGCGCCAGCTGCGCGCGCCCGGCGTGCAGCAGGGCCAGCGCGTCGGCCTGTGGCGCGGCCAGCACCTCCACCTGCAGCAGCGGAAACTCGTGCGCCAGCGCGGCCAGCGGCGCGCTCCAGCGTGCGGCCAGCAGTTCGGGGGCAATGGCCAGCGTGAGCCGCTCCTCCAGACCCTGCGTAAGGGACAGGGCCTGGGCATTGAGCTGCTGCAACTGCGCCGCCAGCAGCCGTGCCTGCGGTTCGAGCGCACGCGCCGCTGCCGTGGGCCGGGGCTCGCGCCCGCTGCGGTCGAACAGCAGCATGTCCAGCTCGGCCTCCAGGTGGCCCATGGCCATGCTCACGGCCGAGGGCATGCGCCCCAGCGCCCGGGCCGCCGCCGAGAACGAACCGTGGTCGAGCACGGCCAGGAACAGGTGCACGCTGTCGGAGCTGAAGGCCATTTGTCAATAAAACTGAAATAAGCTGACTTCAATTATCAGTTCAATGGCATTAAATTCAGCGCAATGCATTCTCCGCCCCTTATTCCTGGCCTGCACGGCGTGCGTCGCCGCGTGGTCTATGTCTCCATCTACGAGCTGATCGCCATCGCCGTGGCCACGCTGGGGCTGGCGCAGTTCTCGAACCAGGGCACCGCCCATGCGGGGGTGATGGCGGTGGCGTCATCGGCCATCGCGGTGGCCTGGAATGTGATTTTCAACACCCTGTTCGAGCGCTGGGAGGCCCGCCAGGCCGTGCGCGGCCGCAGCCTGCGCCGCCGCATCGCCCATGCGGTGGGCTTCGAGGGCGGGCTGGTGTTCACGCTGGTGCCGCTGTTCGCCTGGTGGTTCGACGTCAGCCTGTGGCAGGCCCTGGTGATGGACCTGGGCCTGGTGGTGTTTTTCCTCTGCTACACCTTCGCCTTCAACTGGGGCTTCGACCGCGTGTTCGGCCTGCCTGCCTCGGCAGCGTAAGTCTGCGCCGGGTGCCGCCCGCTGCCTGCGCAATGGGCGCGGCCCAAACCAGCGGCCACCGCGCAAGGGCCGCCCCGCCGCGCTGGTGGCGTCCCCCTGCCCGCATCGCGTAGCGATGCGAGAGCGGGGGGAAGGCGCGTAGCGCCACAGGGGGTTGTCAGAAGTCTCCGTGTTGCCACATGTCGGGTGCGAAGCGAACGCACTGGTTGCGTCCACCTTCCTTGGCGCGGTAGAGCGCCACGTCGGCGTACTTGATGGCCTGCCAGAAGCCGTCGGTGTCGCCGGGGAACTCGGCCACGCCGATCGAGATGGTCTTCTGCAGCACCTTCTCGCCCACCGTCACTTTCAGCTTTTCAATGGACTGGCGGATCTTCTCGGCCACCACCACGGCGTCGCCGGACTGCACGTCCATCAGCAGCACCAGGAACTCTTCGCCGCCGAAGCGGATGACGATGTCCGATTCGCGCACCGCGCTCTTCAGCACGATGGCGGTTTCGCGCAGCAGCTGGTCGCCCGCGTCGTGGCCGTGCGTGTCGTTGACCTGCTTGAAGTAGTCGATGTCGCACACCAGCAGGCCGATCTGCGTCTTGCGCCGCAGCACGCCGCTGATGATCTGGGCCGTGTGCTCCTGCAGAAAGCGCCGGTTGTACAGCCCGGTCATGGGGTCCACCATGGCCGACTCGCGCAGGGTCTGCATCAGGCGTTTGGCCTCGATGACCGAGAGCGACTGGTTGATGTACGTCTCGGCGTTGAACAGTTTTTGCGGCGCTGCAGCGTCTTGCATGGCGCCGTCGGCATCGGCGGCAAAGCGCAGCTGCACCACGCCCCCGGTGTGACCACCGGCCATCAGGGGAATGCAGATGTGCCCCACGCCGGCTTGCGGCACGAAGCGGCGGCAGATTCCTGGAAACTCGAACGATGACACCTTGTGCCCCGTCTTGACGGCGCGGCACTGGCCGCAGTCGGACAGCACCTCCAGGTCGCAGTGCAGGCGGGCGTCTCCCACCAGCGGCGGGTGGGCTACGCGCATTTCCTTCTTCTGCGCGTTGACGTCATAGATGGTGTATTCGGGAATGCCCAGGTCGTTCTCGAAGACGTCCCCCAGGCGGTGGTACACCTCGTCCAGCGAGGCGTCTTCTTCGATCACCTTCTTGTAGATCGTCATGCCGTAGACGCTGTCCACCAGGCTGTTGAACTTCTTCGAGAGGGTGCCGATTTCGTCCTGGGACTTGATGGCGACCTTTTTGGCCAGATTGATGTCGCCGGTGCTCAGCGAGTCGATCTGCTGGATGATGGTCGCGATGGGGCGCTGGAAGGCCACGATGATCCAGCGCACGAAGAAGAACAGCAGCGTCGAGGCGATCAGCAGCACGGCCAGGATGGCGTTGACCGATTCGCGGATGACCTGGTAGATCTGCCCGTTGATGCTGCCGTATTCCTCTGCCACGCTCTTGGAATGTGCCGTGGCCAGCGCCACGCCCCTGGCCACCTGTTCCTTGGCGTCGTCAATGGCGGCGGCGATGGCATCGGGGTCGATGGCGCGCGGCAGTTTGCGCTTGGCATTGATGTAGCTGTCCAGGGCGCGATCGACGCGGTCGGTCACCGCCATGATGCCCTGCAGGTACTGCAGATCGGCCGGACTGGTGGTGGCCAGCGAGCGCACGACGTTCTCGATGAACGTGCCGCTCGATCCCGTCTGGCGCAGGCTCAGGCGCGCATTGACGGCGCGGATCGCCTTGACGTGGTCGCGCATCGACTGGACGGCGAGCAGATCGGCGCCCGTATCGGTCGGGCCGATGAACTGCAGGTCGCGGTCGATGTTTTGCAGGTGGGACAGCACCTCGCGTGCCGCCAGGTCGTGCGGCATGATCTGCTCGGACACCAGGTGGTACTTGTACTGGATGGCGGTGAGCGCGAACACAGTGACGACCGCCATCGACCCAAACCAGAACAGGGTGCCGATGGCCAGCAGCAGAAACTTCTGCTTGATCGGCAAATCGACGAAGGTCAGCAGCCGCAAAAAGCGGCGCAGCAATCCCGGGGTGGGGGTAGCGGCCATGTCCTCGACTGTCACTGTGTCGGTGCGGCCGCGATCGTCTTCGTGCATGGTCATTCTCGTGTGGGGGTAAGTCCGGAGCAGGGCCAGGGCGCCAGACAGGCTGCGGGGCTGCGTGTGTGAGCACACCTCGCAAGAATGTATCAAAAAGTTGCACGCATTTTGCACCAATGCCCGGTCGTCCTATCCGCCGCTGGTGGGCCCAGGGAGAGCAGGGTCTGCAATCGCCGGTAAAATAGGCGCTCGTCCAAGGAGCGTTGCAGCGGCATGTGCCGTCAGGCTTGGACCGTGCCCCCGAACCGCAACGACGCTCACCTGTTTGTCGGTTTTTTGCACAGGTGAGTCGCATGTCTGAAATTTCCCTTCCCCCCATGAGGCTGTCGGGCCTGGAGCCCGTGACCATCGGCGCGGACGCGCTTTTCGTCAACGTGGGCGAGCGCACCAACGTCACCGGCTCCAAGGCGTTCGCGCGCATGATCCTCAACGGCCAGTTCGAGGAAGCCCTGGCCGTGGCCCGCCAGCAGGTGGAAAACGGCGCCCAGGTCATCGACGTCAACATGGACGAGGCCATGCTCGACAGCCAGGCCGCCATGGTGCGTTTCCTGAACCTGATGGCCTCCGAGCCCGACATCGCGCGCCTGCCCATCATGGTGGACAGCTCCAAGTGGACGGTCATCGAGGCCGGTTTGCGCTGCCTGCAGGGCAAGGGCATCGTCAACTCCATCTCGATGAAGGAGGGCGTTCAGGAATTCAAGCGCCAGGCGCGTCTGGTCAAGCGCTATGGCGCGGCGGCGGTGGTGATGGCCTTTGACGAAAAGGGCCAGGCCGACACTTTCGAGCGCAAGACCGAGATCTGCGAACGCGCCTACCGCATCCTCGTGGACGAGGTGGACTTCCCACCCGAAGACATCATCTTCGACCCCAACATCTTCGCCATTGCCACGGGCATCGAAGAGCACAACAACTACGCGGTGGATTTCATCAACGCCACGCGCTGGATCAAGCAGAACCTGCCGGGTGCCAAGGTGTCGGGCGGCGTGTCCAACGTATCGTTCAGTTTCCGGGGCAACGACCCGGTGCGCGAGGCCATCCACACGGTGTTCCTGTACCACGCGATTCAAGCGGGCATGGACATGGGCATCGTCAACGCCGGCATGGTGGGCGTCTACGACGACCTCGAACCCGTGCTGCGCGAGCGCGTCGAAGACGTGGTGCTCAACCGCCGCCCCGATGCGGGTGAGCGCCTGGTCGAGATTGCCGAAACCGCCAAGAGTGGCGCCAAGGACGAGAGCAAGAAGCTCGAATGGCGAGGCACGACCGAGCACCCCAAGACCGTGGGCGAGCGCCTGAGCCATGCGCTGGTGCATGGCATCACCGACTTCATTGTGGAAGACACCGAAGAAGCCTACCGCGAGATCCTGGCTCGGGGCGGGCGCCCGCTGCACGTCATTGAAGGCCCGCTCATGGACGGCATGAGCGTGGTCGGCGACCTGTTTGGTCAGGGCAAGATGTTTCTGCCGCAGGTGGTCAAGAGCGCGCGCGTGATGAAGCTCGCCGTGGCGCACCTGATTCCCTACATCGAGGAAGAAAAGCGCCAGGACGAGGCGGCCGGGCGCGACGTGCGCACCAAGGGCAAGATCGTCATCGCCACCGTCAAGGGCGACGTGCACGACATCGGCAAGAACATCGTCACCGTGGTCTTGCAGTGCAACAACTTCGAGGTCATCAACATGGGCGTGATGGTGCCTTGCCACGAAATCCTGGCGCGCGCCAAGGCCGAAGGGGCCGACATCATCGGCCTGTCGGGCCTGATCACCCCCAGCCTCGAAGAGATGCAGTACGTCGCTGCCGAAATGCACAAGGACGACTATTTCCGCGTCAAGAAAATACCGCTCCTGATTGGCGGCGCCACCTGCAGCCGCGTGCACACCGCCGTGAAGATTGCCCCGCACTACGAAGGCCCCGTGGTCTACGTGCCCGACGCCTCGCGCAGCGTGGGCGTGGCGCAAAGCCTGCTGGGCGACAACGCCGGCAGCTTTGTGCAGGAAGTGCAGGCCGACTACGACAAGGTGCGCAGCCAGCACGCCAACAAAAAGCAGGTGCCGCTGTGGCCGTTGGCCAAAGCACGGGCCAACCGCACCGCCATCGACTGGGCCGCTTACCGGCCCACCGCGCCGCGTGCGCTGGGCCGGCGTGTGTTCAAGAACTTCGACCTGGCCGAACTGGTGCCCTACCTGGATTGGGGCCCGTTCTTCCAGACCTGGGACCTGGCGGGTGCCTACCCGGCCATCCTGCAGGACGAGGTGGTGGGGCAGGAGGCGCAGCGCGTCTTTGCCGACGGCAAGGCCATGCTGAAAAAAATCATCGAAGGCCGCTGGCTGCAGGCCAGCGGCGTGATGGCGCTGCTGCCCGCCAACAGCGTGGGCGACGACATCGAGTTCTACACCGACGAAACGCGCAGCCAGGTCGCCATGACCTGGTACGGCCTGCGCCAGCAGACGGAAAAGCACGCGGTCGAAGGCGTGATGCGCCCGAGCCGGTGTCTCGCCGACTTTGTGGCGCCCAAGGACAGCGGCATCGCCGACTACGCCGGGCTGTTTGCCGTGACGGCCGGTCTGGGCGTGGAGAAGAAGGAGCAGGAGTTCCTGGCCGCGCACGACGACTACTCGGCCATTCTGTTCAAGAGCCTGGCCGACCGCCTGGCCGAGGCTTTTGCCGAATGCCTGCACCAGCGCGTGCGCACCGACCTGTGGGGCTATGCCCAGGGGGAAGCCTTGAGCAACGATGCGCTCATCGCCGAGCAGTACCAGGGCATCCGCCCGGCGCCCGGCTACCCGGCCTGCCCCGATCACAGCGCCAAGCGCGATCTGTTTGCGCAGCTGCAGTGCAGCGAGATCGGCATGCAGCTCACCGAGGGCCTGGCCATGGCGCCTGCTGCGAGCGTGAGCGGCTTTTACCTGGGCCACCCGCAGAGCACTTATTTCAGCGTGGGCAAGATCGGTGAGGACCAGGTGGAAGACATGGCGCAGCGCCGGGGCATGGACGTGGCGGAGCTTACGCGGCTACTGGCGCCAAATCTTTGATGCTATAAATTGATGAGCTGCTGGCGCTTATTCCATGGGTGCCAGAGGCCTTTTTTATTGAGAATCGGCATCCGGGTCCGGGCCGGGAGCAGGCGCCTGTGTGTATTCGTCGGGTATTGCGGCGGGCCTTCGCCAACCTCTCTACACTGGGTCTTTTTTGCTCCCCAACCACTGGACCCCAAGGCATGCGCACCGATCCCAAGAACTGGTTGCAACGCCACATCGCCTGGTTCATCCTGTTCCTGGGGTTGCTCGCCACCGCTCTGGTCGGGCTCAACGTCCAGCGCGGCATTGAAACGGCGGCGGTCCGGCAGTTCGCCTACGTCAGCGACCAGATCACCACCAAGGTACGCGAGCGATTGGCGGCGCAAGAGATGCTGCTGCGCAGTGGCGCGGCTTTTTTGTCCGCTTTCGAGGGGTGAGCCGGGGCGACTGGCGCCTGTTCTGGCAGGAGTTGCAGACGCAGCACTTGTTGCCCGGTCTTCAGGGCTTCGGGTTTGCGCAGCGCATCGCGCCCGAGCAGTTCGACGCCCACATCCTGCAGATTCGCCGCGAAGGGTTTGCCGACTACACCGTGCGCCCGCAAGGGCCGCGCGAGGTCTACACCTCGATCGTGTACCTCGAACCGTTTGCCGACCGCAATCTGCGCGCCTTCGGGTACGACATGTTCTCGGACCCTGTGCGGCGTCAGGCCATGGAGATTGCGCGCGACACGGGCCAGGCCTTCCTTACTGGCCGGGTGCGGCTGGTACAGGAAGATGACCAGGCCCCCCAGGCGGGGGTGTTGATGTATGTGCCCGTTTTCCGCAAGGGCTTGCCGCTGCAGACACAGGAACAACGCCAGACCGCGTTGCGGGGCTGGTCCTACAGCCCCTATCGCATGGACGACCTGATGGCGGGCATGCTGCGCGACTGGCAAGGGCAGATGGGCACGGAAATCCTGCTGTCGGTGTACGACGGCACGCAGGTGGCCGAGGGCAGCCTGCTGTACCGCAGCGGGGCTGACGCAGTGCGTCACGATGACGGCTTGTTTTCCCAGCTGCGGCAAGTCCACTTCAACGGGCGCACCTGGCTGTTGGCCCTTCATCTGGTGCCCGGCCCCGACCGGCTTGATTACACCCCGCTGTGGCGCTCGCTGCTGAGCGGTCTGGCATTGAGCTGCTTGTTGTTCTGGCTGGTCAGAAATCTGCAAAACCGCAGCCTGCAGGCGAGCCAGATGGCCGCCCGGCTTGCCGCCGACATCCGGCGCCAGGAGCAGCACCTGCGCGAAAGCGAGTTCCGCTGGAACTTCGCGCTCGACGGCTCGGGCCTCGGCGTGTGGGACTGGGACATAGCCACCAACGCATCGTTCTATTCGCTGCGCTGGAAGCAGATCCTGGGCTACGTTGACGGGGAAATCGACAACCGTTACCAGGAATGGGAACAGCGGATCCATCCCGAAGACAAGCCCCAGGTGATCACCCAGCTGAACGCCTACCTGGACGGCACGGCGCCGGAATACGACAGCACCCACCGCCTTCTGGCCAAAGACGGCCGTTTTGTCTGGGTGCGGGTTCGTGGAGCCGTGGTGGAGCGCAGCCCGGCGGGCCTGCCCCTGCGCATGATCGGCACGACGGCGGATGTGGCCGAGCAGACAAAAAACACACTGCGCGTACAGCAACTGGCCCGGCTCAACGCGGCCATGAGCGAATGCAATGCCGCCATCATCCACTGCACCACGCAGGACCAGCTGTTGGACCGCATTGCGCGCGTGGTGGTGGAGTCGGGTGGCATGGCCCTGTGCTGGATCGGATTGACCGACCCGCAAACCGGTCTGGTCCGCCCGGTGCACGCCTATGGCCGGGGCACCGACTACCTGAAGGGCATCGAAATCTCGATCCACGCGGACGACCCGCGCGGGCGTGGTGCCACCGGCACGGCGGTGCGTGAAAACCGCCCCGTCTGGATTGAAGACTTCCAGACAGATCCGCGCACCGCGCTTTGGCGCGACCGGGCGGCGCAGTATGGCTGGCGCTCGTCCGCCGCGTTGCCGATCGCGCGTGCCGGTGATCCTATCGGCGCCTTGACGTTCTATGGCGGACAGGTGGGCTGGTACGACCGCGAGGTGCGCGCCCTGCTCGAGAGTTTTGCCGGGCAGATCAGCTTTGCCCTGGACAAGTTTGACGCCCAGGCCCAGGTGCAGGCGCAGCAGCAACGCGTGCTGCAAGCCAGTGCACACCTGCAGCAGGTGTTTGAGGCCACACCAGTGCCCATGCAGATCTACGCCGTGGCACAGCAGCGTTTGCGCTTCATCAACCGGGCGCACCGCCAATGGCTGGGCTACGAGCTGCAAGACATCGCCACCCAGGCGCAGTGGCACAGCGCCATGGGCTACACGCCGCAGGCGATTGCCGAGCACCAGCAACGGTGGGGCGCCACGCTGGCGCAGCTGCAGGACGGGCAAACTGCCGTGGTGCAACTGCCCGAGTTCTCGCTGCGCAGCAAGGACGGCCGCCTGCGCGTGGCGCAGCCCGTCGCGACGCGGGTGGGTGATGACATCGTCATGGTCTGGGCCGACCTGACCGATATCCGTCACCAGGAGGCCGAACTGCGGGAAAGCGAAAAGCGCTTCCGCTCCATGGTGGAGCACTCGGTCAGCAGCATGTATGTGCGGCGCGACAACCGGCTCATCTACGTCAACGACAGTTTCTGCAAGATGCTGGGCCGCTCGGCTGACGAACTGCTGGGCCATGATGTGACCGAATTCATGGCCACGAGCCCGCAGGAATGGCAACAGGTGCTGCAGGCCCGAGGGCAAGTGCAGGCCGGAGGCCACCATGTGGTGACAGAAGCCACGGTGCGCCACAAAGACGGCTCGCTGATCGAGGTGGGTTTCAGCATCAGCCCCATCCAGTGGGACGACGGGCAGTCGGCGGTGATCGGGCTGGCCGAGGACATCACCGCGCGCAAGCGCGCTGCCGAGCAGATTGCCAGCTATGTGCAGCGCCTGGAGCAATCGCTGCAGGCCACCTTGCAGGTGGTGTCCACGATGGTGGAAATGCGAGACCCCTACACCGCAGGACATGAGCGGCGTGTGGGCCTGGTGGCGGCCGCGATCGCCCAGGAACTGGGCTGGTCGCCAGAGCGCTGCAAAACCATGGAAATGGTCGGCCTGGTGCACGATATCGGCAAGATCGCCGTGCCCTCGGAAATTCTGACCAAGCCCACCCGCCTGTCCTCGATCGAGATGCGGCTGGTGCAGGAGCACGCGCAGGCGGGGTATGACATCCTCAAGGACGTGCCCTTCGATGCCCCGGTGGCCGAAATCATTCGTCAGCACCACGAGCGCATGGACGGCAGCGGCTACCCGCGTGGCCTCCAGGGCGACGACATCCTGCCCGAGGCCCGGGTGCTGGCCGTGGCCGATGTGCTCGAATCGATGGCTGCACACCGCCCGTACCGTCCGGCGCTGGGCCTGGACGTGGCCCTGAAGGAACTCCTGCAGAACCAGGGGCGGCTGTACGACCCGGCCGTGGTCGACGCCACTGCGCGGCTGATCCGTGACAAGGGCTACGTGCTGCCGCAGTAGCGGCGTTGGGGGATGGGGCCTACACTGCTGACTGCCAAGCCCTCGCCACGCCCATGAACCCCCAGCCGTCCCCTGCGACCGACCGCATTGCCGGGTTTCTGGAGCAATGGGCCTGGTATCGCGGGCTTTCGCCCGAGTTGCGCGCACTCACGCTCGATACCGCCAGCGAGAAAACCGCAGAACCGGGCGACTACATTGCGCGCGAGGGCATGCCTAGCCTGTATTGGTACGGGCTCCTGAAGGGCTACCTGCAGATGTACGTCGTGGGCGCCGACGGCTCGGAGACCACCTTGTATTGCCTGCGTGAAGGCGAATGGGGCGGCGATGGCTCCCTGCTCAAGAAGGAAATGCGCCGTTACGATCTGCGCGCTCTGACGGCCGCGCGCATCTGCCTGATTCCGGCCCAGACCTTCGAGACCCTGCGCAACGCCTCCATTCCGTTCAATCATTTCCTGACCGAAACCATGAATGCGCGCATGGGTGCGTTCGTGACCATGCTGGCCGCTTCCCGGCTTTTGCGGCCCGAGTTTCGTGTGGCCCGGGGGCTGCTGATGGTGGCCGACGACCAAGCCAGCGGCGTGCAGGAACTGGCCATTTCCCAGCACGAGCTGGCCTTGATTTGCGGCCTGTCGCGGCAACGGGTCAATCAGGCGCTCGGCGAGTTCAAGCTGCGCAGGCTGGTGAGCATCGAGCCCAAGAAAGGCCAGCTTGTGGCCCATGTGCCCGGGCTGCGCAGCTACGTGCTGAGCGAAGGTCAGGCGGCCAGCGACCCGGGCTGATGGTGGCTTCGCGCAGCGGCAGCCGGTCGCAGCCTGTGCATCGGGGGCATGGCCGTCGAATTCCCGCTCAGCGCTTGTGCATGATTTCCTGCCGGCGCCGGTCCTGCGCCCGGCGATTGCCCTCGTCGCTCATGCCCACGGGCAACTGGGCATCCAGGGCCACAGTGCGCTCCTGGATTTGCCGCATCACGCTGTCCTGCAAGGCCTTCTTGGACATGGCGTAGGCGGTGTTGCAGTCCGGGGTGATGCAGCGGGCGTAGTCGATTGCAGTGGCGATGAGCTGGTCGGGTTCCACTACTTCGTGGAAGAAGCCCAGGCGCTCGGCCTCGTCGAAGTCGTACAGCTTGCCGCGCAGGGTGGTCAGTGCGCCGACCTGATCGCCCAGGGTGTATTTGATGATTTCCACATAGGCCGCAGGCATCGGGATGCCGATGGGCACCTCGTTGAGGCCAAACTTGGCGGGCTTGCGGGCTGCCACCCGGAAGTCGCAGTCCAGCGCCGTGATCAGGCCTCCGGCGATGGCATGGCCGTTGACCGCGGCCACCGTGGGGCGCGGGTAGGTGAAGATGCGCAGATTGGTTTCGCGGTAGGCCCGGTACCAATCCCTGATCTTGTCCGGATTTCCGCTGCCGAAGATGTCGAAGCTGTACTGGAAATCGATGCCGGCCGAGAAGGCATTGCCCTGGCCGGTCAGCACCACGGGCAACTCGCTGAACTCGCGCTCCAGCCGGTCAAAGGCGCCATGCAGATCGCCGAAGAACTGCTCGTTCTGGACGTTGACCTTGTTCGTGTTCATGCGCACCACGGCGCATTCGTTCACCACTTCAATATTCCATGCCATGCTGAGTCTCCTTGAGAGTCCGGTCGCCGGAATTGGCGATGGCCCAGTGTAGGAAGCGCAGCGTGGCCCGCTTGTCATTGCGACGACATCAGCCGCCAGGTTCTCCGCCTTGCGGTGTGGTGGGCTGCGCAGCAGCGCTTTGCGCCATCTCCAGCTGCATCATCACCATGTTGACCAGCGTACTGACGGTGGGACGCCCGGTTTCGATCACATAGTGCGCCGTCTCGCGGTACAGGCGGTCGCGCTGCGCGTAGAGCTCGCGCAGCTTCTCCAGGGGGTTGCCGCCCTGCAGCAAGGGACGGGTTTTGTCGTGCTTCACGCGTTTGTAGATCTCTTCGGGCGAGGCACGGAGGTACAGCACGGTGCCCAGGCGGCGCAAAACCTCCCGGTTTTCGGGGCGCAGCACGGCACCCCCGCCGGTGGACAGCACCAGGCCGCCGGGCTGCTGCGCCACCTCGGCCAGCACGCGCGCTTCGAGGTCGCGAAAGCGCTCCTCGCCTTCCGTTTCGAAATAGCTGCGGATGGTGGTGCCAATGACCTGCTCCAGCCGGTGGTCCAGGTCCACGAATGCCACCCCGAGCCGGTGGGCCAGCTGCCGGCCCACGGTGGACTTTCCCGAGCCGGGCATGCCGACCAGTGCACAGCGAATCTGCATAAACCTCCATCCGTTCACGGGACGCGTGACATTCAGGGCAGGCCACCATCGGCCTGCCGGGACTCCAGTTTACGGCGCTGCCATGCCGCAGCCGGTGGCGCCGGGGTGCTGCGCGGCGGCCGAATGGTTCCGAAAATAGGAATAAAAACCGGCAATGGCGCTCATGTATAAAGCGTCAACAGCTATATTAATAATAGCAAAATAGGCCGCGAATGGGGCGCTGCTCCAGCGCATCGTCCCGGTCAGGGGTGGCCGAAGCCTGCACTGGCGAGGTTTCGTGGTTGTTCTGCATTACAGAACTGTGCAACGCCATGGCACGCTGTGACAATCGAATGGCGATTGCAAAAATCCGTAACTGCCGTCAAAAGTCATCTATGTGACTGGAACAGACCCGCAGGCATGGGTGTTTACCCTCAAATTGTTCTGCATAGCGGAATTCGTACTTTTGGCCTATCGATCGGCCCGTAAGCTGCGCTGGCAATCCCCCTTTCGTCCGTACGCACCCATGGGGTGGATCGGAACAGAGCGGCCCGCCACAGTGCCAACTTACAGGAGCCAGATGATGCAGACACTCCCGGACACGGGGTCCAACGCCCGCAGGGCATGGCCCCCGCATGACAGGCGGGCCCGGTGCCCGGCCCCCGCCGCAGCCCGGAGGGCCGTATGATGGAGATGTTTCTGCAGCAAGTCCTCAACGGCTTCACCCTGGGCGGCATCTACGGTCTGGTGGCCCTGGGGCTGACGCTGGTGTACGGCATCCTGCACGTGCCCAACTTTGCCCACGGCGCGTTCTACATGTTCGGCGCCTTCGTGTCGTTCCACCTCATGTCGGCCTGGGGCTGGAACTACTGGCTGGCCATGGGTGGCGCGGCCCTGTGCGTGGCCTTGATTGCCGTGCTGGCCGAGCGGCTGGTGTTCCACCCGCTGCGCAACGCCTCGGGCCTGCACCCCATGATTGCCGCCATCGGCATGCTGCTGTTTTTGGAGGCCGCCGCGCAAGCCGTCTGGGGCGCCGACTTCCACCGCATGCAGACGCCCTACAACGGCATCATCGAGCTGGCGGGCGTCACGGCGCCGGTGCAGCGCCTGCTCATCATCGCCGCCGCGTTCGCGCTCATGGTGGTGCTGCACCTGTTCCTGAAAAAGACGGTCATGGGTTCGACCATCATCGCCATGGCGCAGAACCGTGACGGTGCCTCGCTGGTCGGCATCGACGCCAACCGCGTGGCCATGCTCACCTTCGCCATCTCGGGTGTGCTTGCCGCCGTGGCGGCCACGCTGTATGCGCCCATCAACCTCGTGTACCCGGCGATGGGGCACCTGGTGATCACCAAGGCCTTCGTCATCATCATCCTCGGCGGCATGGGCAGCGTGCCCGGCGCCATCGTGGGCGGCCTGATCATCGGCTTCGCCGAGAGCTTCGGCGCCTTCTACATCTCCACCGACTACAAGGACATCATCGCCTTCGTGCTGCTGGTGTTCATCCTGTCGCTGCGCCCGCAGGGCCTGTTCACCAAGGGAGTGCGCTGACCATGGCATATCTCGAAGGCAAGCTGGGCTGGGCCCTGCTGCTGGCTGCGGGCCTGCTGTTTCCGCTGTTCACGGGCAACGACTACCACCTCACGGTGATGGGCACGGCCTACATCTTCGCCATTGCCACCATCGGGCTGAACCTCATCACCGGCTACACCGGGCAGTTCAACCTGGCGCACGCGGGATTCATGGCCGTGGGGGCCTACACCGTGGGCATTCTCACGGTGGACCATGGCTGGTCGTTCTGGGGCGCCTTTGCGCTCTCGGGCGTGGTCACGGCCTTCCTGGGCTACTTCATCGGCATCCTGTCGCTGCGGCTCAAGGGCCACTACTTCTCGATCTTCACGCTGTGCGTGGGCTACATCATGTTCCTGGTGATCGAGAAGTGGGAGGGCCTGACGCACGGCACCGTGGGCATCATGGGCATCCCGGCGCCCGAGCCCATCGGCGCGATCCGCTTCGATACGCCGCTGGCGCTGTACTACCTGGTGTTCTTCTGGCTGGTGGTCGGCCTGTGGGCCATGCGGCGCATCGTCAACTCGCTGCTGGGCCGCACCTTCATGGCGATTCGCAACAGCGATGAACTGGCCGAGTCGCTGGGCATCAACCTCATGCGCAACAAGACGCTGGCCTTCATGCTGTCGGTGTTCTATGCCGGCATGTCGGGTGGGCTGTATGCGGGTTACGTGCGCTTCATTGGCCCCGGCGTGGCCGGGGTGGAGCACACCTTCGACATGACCATGTACATGCTCATCGGCGGCCTGGGCACGCTGCTCGGCCCCCTGCTGGGCGCGCTGGCCATGCCCTGGCTCACGCAGTACCTGCAGTTTCTGCAGGAATACCGCTTCCTCGTCTTCGGGCCCATCCTGGTGCTGCTGGTGATTTTTGTCCCGCACGGCATCGTGGGCACCTATCTGGGCTGGCGCGCGCGCCGCGCCGCACAGGGAGGCCAACATGCTCAAGATTGAACACCTGACCAAGCGCTTCGGTGGGCTGGCGGCCGTCAATGACGTCAGCACCACCATCGAGGCGGGCAAGATCAACGCCATCATCGGCCCCAACGGTGCGGGCAAGACGACGTTCTTCAACCTCATCAGCGGCGTGCACCGCCCCACCTCGGGCACCATCACGCTCGAAGGCCAGGACGTGACCTCGCTGCGCACCGACCAGGTGGCGCACCTGGGCGTGGCGCGCACCTTCCAGACCACGGCGCTGTTCGATATGGCCTCGGTGCTCGACAACCTCATCGTCGGCCACCGCCTGCGCACGAAATCCGGCCTGCTCGACGTGCTGCGCGGCTCCAGCCTGCTGCGCGAGGAAGAGCGCATCTGCCGCGAGAAGGCGCGCGACGCGCTGAACTTCGTCGGCCTCTCGCACCTGGAGAACCGCATGGCGGGCGACATCTCGCAGGAGGAGCGCAAGCGCGTGGCGTTCGCCCTGGCCCTGGCCACCGGCCCGCGCCTGCTGCTGCTCGACGAGCCTGCCGGCGGCGTGAACCCCGACGAAACCCAGGGCCTGGCCGACCTCATCCGCAAGATGGTGCAGAGCGGCCTGACCGTGTGCCTGATCGAACACAAGATGAACATGATCATGAGCCTGGCCGACAAGATTCTGGTGCTCAGCTATGGCGAAAAAATTGCCGAAGGCACGCCCGCCGAGATCCAGGCGAACCCGGCCGTGATCGATGCCTACCTGGGGAGCGAGCATGCTGACGCTTGAGAACGTATCGCTGAACTACGGCAGCTTCACGGCCCTCAATGGCGTGAGCCTGCACGCCGACCAGGGCGAGCTGGTGGTGCTGCTGGGCGCCAACGGCGCGGGCAAGAGCTCCATCTTCCTGACCATCAGCGGCATCCACAAGGCGGCGGGCGGTGCCATCCGCTATGGCGACAAGAACCTGGTGGGCATGAAACCCTCGCAGATCGTCGCCCACGGCGTGGTGCAGTGCCCCGAGGGGCGCAAACTGTTCCCCGGCATGTCGGTGTTGAAGAACCTGATGCTCGGCGCCTACGTGCACCGCGGCGACAGTGCCGGCAACCGCCAGCGCCTCGACGAGGTGCTGGCGCTGTTCCCCATCCTCGACCAGAAAAAGGACGACCCGGCCGGCTCGCTCAGCGGCGGCCAACAGCAGATGGTGGCCATCGGCCGCGCGCTGATGGGCCGGCCCAAGGTGCTGCTGCTCGATGAGCCCTCGCTGGGCCTGGCGCCGCTGGTCATCAAGCAGACCTTCGAGGTCATCCAGCGCATCAACCAGGCCGGCACCACGGTGCTGCTGGCCGAGCAGAACGCGTTTGCCGCGCTGAAGATTGCCCACCGCGCCTACGTGATCGAGAGCGGCCGCATCGTCATGGAAGGCGACCGCGAGAGTCTCATGAACAACGAAGCCGTACGCCGCGCCTACATCGGCGCCTGATTTCCCCTTTCTTTCCACCACTAGGAGACAGCATGAAACGCAAGACCATTCTTCGCCTGTGCGCCAGCACCTTCGCCGCAACGCTGCTGGGCGTTGCCCCGGCCATGGCCCAGCAGGTCGTCAAGATCGGCTATTCCGGCCCCTTGAGCGGAGGCGCCGCGCTGTACGGCAAGAACGTGCTCAGCGGCATGGAGATGGCCATCAAGGAAATCAACGAGGCGGGGCTGGAGGTGGCGGGCCAGAAAGTGAAGCTGGAGGTCGTCGCCCTGGACGACAAGTACAACCCGTCCGAAACCGCCATCAACACCCAGCGCCTGGTGCAGGAGCACAAGGCTGCCGCCGTGCTGGTGCCGCACTCGGGTGGCAGCTTTGCCGTGCAGGCCATCAACGAGCAGCAGAAGGTGCTGCTGCTGTCCTACACCAGCGTGCCGCAGATCACCGAGAAGGGCAACAAGCTCACGCTGCGCATTCCGCCCGAGTTCACGTCCTATATCAAGCCCTTCGTGAGCCACGCCATGGGCAAGTACGGCAAGAACGTGGCCGTGGCCAATGCCGACCATGACTACGCCAAGGCCTGGACGGCGGCGTTCAAGCCCGCCTGGGAAGCGGCTGGCGGCAAGGTCGTGGCCGAAAACCCGATGTCGTACAACCGTGCCACCGACTTCTACAGCGGCGTGAGCCGCGTGCTGGCGTCCAAGCCCGACGTGCTGTTCATCGGCGGCGCCTCCGAGCCCACGGGCCTGGTGGTCAAGCAGGCGCGCGAACTGGGCTTCAAGGGCGGCTTCGTCATCATCGACCAGGCCAAGATGGACGAGATCGGCAAGATCACCGGCGGCTATGGCCCGCTGGAAGGATCGATTGGCGTGCTGCCGGTGGTGGAGGACAGCTCTCCCATCACCAAGGCCTTCGTCGAACGCTTCCGCAAGCTCAACCCGGGCCGCGACCCGAGCTCGGAGGTGTCGCTGAACTACACCGCCGTGCACGCCACCGCGTTGGCCATGAAGATGGCCGGCAGCACCAGCGATGCAGCGGCCATTCGCGCCAATCTGGACAAGGCTTTCAAGGCCCTGCCCGATGCGCACAACCCGCACGACATCAACGGTGTGAACGAACGTGGCGGCTCCACGGCCAACACCCGCGTGGCCGTGATCGAGGGCGGCAAGGTGCGTGAGATCCGCCTGAGCGATCTGGCCAAGTAAGCCAGGCGCCAGATCACAAGGCCCGCCATCGCAAGAGGGCGGGCCTTGTTGTTTCAGAGCGCTGCGTACACCAGGGCAGGGTACAGCTCGCAAAGATAGCGCAGCTGGCCAGGGGCCTGGGTGAGCAAGATGGCAAACAGGTCTTCGGCCGGGTCCACGAAGAAGAAGGTGCCCCCGAGGCCGCTCCAGCTGTAGTGCCCGGCCGAGCCCGGGCGCGTGGCCAGGCCGGTAGCGGTGCGCACCGCCACGCCCAGGCCAAATCCATAGCCCGTGGGCAAGATGTCACCCACCACGGGCAGGGTGCCCAGGTGGTCGGCCGTCATGAAGTCCACCGTGGCGCGGCCCAGCAGCCGCACGGGGCCGTCCGGGCCCGGTGCGGTGCCCCGGCCCAGCATCAGCTGCAGAAAACGTGCGTAGTCGCTGGCGGTGGACACCAGCCCGCCGCCCGCCGACTCGAACACGGGTGGGGCGGTCACGTCGATCAGCGCCACCTTCAGGCCGGTCTGCGGGTCGCGTGCAAAGGGCTCGGCCAGGCGGTGCTGCTGTGCTGCAGGCACCGAGAACCCGGTGTCGTGCATGCCCAGCGGGCCGAACACGCGGCGCTGCAGGATGGCGCCCAGGGGCTCGCCCTCGATCACTTCCAGCACGGCGCCCAGCACATCGGTGGCGCGGCTGTATTCCCAGCAGCTGCCGGGTGCGTGCACCAGCGGCAGCGGGCCGAGTGCGGCCGCCAGTTCGGTGTTGCTGTGGCGGCGCGATCCGATGCGCGCGGCGCGGTAGGCGTCGGGCACGGTGCCCAGGTCCCAGGCGTAGCTCAGGCCGGCGGTGTGGCGCAGCAGGTCGTGCACGGTGGCCTCGCGCGGGGCGGGGGTGGTGGCGCCTGTGGTCGGGTCGTACACCTGCTGCGCGGCAAAGGCCGGCAGGTAGTGGGCCACCGGGTGCGACAGCAGCAGGCGGCCTTCTTCCATCGCCATCATCGCCACCAGCGAGGCGATGGGCTTGGTCATCGAGTAGATGCGAAACACCGTGTCCGGCGCCATGGCGGGCGCTGCCGCTTCGGCGGAGGGCGGGCGCTGGTGGCCCACGGCTTCGTGCAGCACGGTCCGGCCCCGGTGGTGCACCAGGGCCACGGCACCTGGCAGAAGGCCCTGGTCCACATGGGTTTGCAGCACGGAGCGCAGGCGGGCGAGGGCGTCGGGGTTCATGGGTTCAAGTGTTTTTGGCATCCAGCGCTTGATGGACAAGCGCTAGAAGCTATCAAAAAAAGAGCAAATTCGCCAACATGCCGGGCTTGTCACCCGGCGGTGCGTGCGGGCTCCTGCTCCTGCAATGCGCGCCATTGGACCTTGCCCGTGCCCGACTTGGGCAGGCTGTCAACAAACGATACCAGCCGCGGGCTCTTGTAGGCCGCCATGTGGCCGTGTGCCCAGTCGACGATCTCCTGCTCGCTCACCTGGCCCCTGAAGGCATCGCGCAGCACCACCACGGCCTTCACCGTCTCGCCCCGGCGCTCGTCGCGCGCGGCGATCACGCAGACCTCCTGGATGGCGGGGTGGGCGTACATCAGCGCCTCCACCTCGGCCGGCCAGACCTTGAAGCCCGAGGCGTTGATCATGCGCTTGAGCCGGTCGACCATATAGAAGTAGCCATGCTCGTCGGTGCGGGCCAGGTCGCCGGTGCGCAGGAAGCGCTTTCCGTCCAGGGTGACAAAGGCGGCTTCGGTGGCCTGAGGCTGGCCCCAGTAGCCCTGCATCACCTGCGGGCCGTGCACGATGATCTCGCCCACTTCGCCCGGGGGCAGCTCGGCCAGCGTGGCGGGGTCCACCACGCGCGCGTCCACGTCGAAGATCGGGATGCCCAGGCACTGCTTCATGGGCCGTTCGGGCGGGTTGATGTGCGTGGGCGCCATGGTCTCGGACATGCCATAGCCCTCGATGTAGTCGAGGTTGCACAGCTCCTTGAGCCGGGTGGCCACGGCCTCGGGCATGGCCGCGCCGCCGCCGCTCAGGCGGCTGATGCTGGAGAGGTCGTATTCGGCCAGGCGCGGGTTGGACAGCAGGTCCACCACCATGGTCACGATCATCTGCGTGCCCGTGACGCGGTAGCGCCCGATGAGCTGCGCGGCAGCGTCGCGGTCCCAGCGCGGCAGCAGCACGATGGTGGCGCCCACGTAGAGCGAGCCGTTCATGCCGTTCTGCATGCCGGTGACGTGGAACAGCGGCAGCACCACCAGCGACACCGCGTCCTGCGGCGTGCCCAGCCACTGCGTGCCGGCGACGGTGTTGTACATCACGCTGCGGTGCGTGTGCATGCAGCCCTTGGGGTGGCCCGTGGTGCCCGAGGTGTAGGGCATCACGGCCAGGTCGTCGGGGCCGGCCTCGATCGGGCCGGGGTGCAGGCCGGCAGCCAGCGCGTCCGTCCAGGCCACGGCACCCGGCTCGGTGACGGGCTCGCGCGGCGCGCTGACGAAGGAGGGCACCGGCAGATCGGTGGGCGCGGTGGCGTAGTCGCTGTAGGCCGCCACCACGGCATGGCGCAGGCCGGGCGCTGTGGGGTCGGCTGCCGCAGCGGCCAGGCCCTCACGCAGCAGCGGGCGCACCTGGGCGAACAGGTCTTGCGTCGCGAGGATGGTGCGCGCGCCGGCGTCGCTCACGTAGTGGCGCAGTTCCTCGGTGAGGTTCATCGGGTTCACCGGCACGACCACCGCGTCGGCACGCAGGATGGCGTAGAAGCCGATGACGAACTGCGGGCTGTTCTGCATGTAGAGCAGCACGCGGTCGCCCTTGCGCACGCCGCACACCTGCTGCAGGTGGGCCGCCAGGCGCTCGGTCTCGTCCTGCAGGCGGGCGTAGGAGACGACGGAGTCGTAGAACACCAGCGCGGCCTTGGTCGGGTAGCGCAGGGCCGAGATTTCGATGTTGCGGTAGAGGTGCGTGGCCGGCACGGTGAGGTGGCGCGGCAGCGTGCGCGGCCAGTGGGCGAAATGGCGGTCGGACATGGGTGATTCGTTGGCTATGGGGTTTCAGTGATCCCTGGCGCATCGCCGCCCGTGGGCGTGTGGCACTGGCGCAGCGCCACGGGTTAGAAGGTCGCGGAGCAGGCCATGCCAGCGGACGCCGTGGACCGGGCTTGGCCCGGCCACGGGCGTCGTCCCCCTGGGGGGAAGGCGCGAAGCGACTCAGGGGGGTTACTTCAGGTACCGGGCCAGTTCCATCTTGCCGATCTGGTTGCGGTGCACCTCGTCGGGGCCGTCGGCGAAGCGCAGCGTGCGCGCGCTCGCGTAGGCGGCGGCGAGCGGGAAGTCGTCGCTCACGCCCGCGCCGCCGTGCACCTGCATGGCCCAGTCGATCACCTGGCAGGCCATGCTGGGCGCGGCCACCTTGATCATGGCGATTTCCTTCTGTGCGACCTTGTTGCCCACGGTGTCCATCATGTAGGCGGCGTTGAGCACCAGGAAGCGCGCCTGGTCGATCAGGATGCGCGCGTTGGCGATGCGCTCGCGCGTCACGCCCTGGTCGGCCACCGGGCGGTGGAAGGCCACGCGGCCCAGTGCGCGCTTGCACATCAGCTCCAATGCGCGCTCGGCCACGCCGATCAGGCGCATGCAATGGTGGATGCGCCCGGGGCCCAGGCGCCCCTGGGCGATCTCGAAGCCCCGGCCCTCGCCGAGCAGCACGTTGCCCACCGGCACGCGCACGTTGTCAAAGCTCACCTCGCCATGGCCGTGCGGCGCGTGGTCGTAGCCGAACACGGGCAGGGCGCGCTCCATGGTCACGCCCGGGGTCTTCATCGGCACCAGGATCATCGACTGCTGCTGGTGGCGGCTGGCGTGTTCGGGGTCGGTCTTGCCCATGAAGATCAGGATCTCGCAGCGCGGGTCGGGCGCGCCCGAGGTCCACCACTTGCGGCCGTTGATCACGTACTCGTCGCCGTCGCGCTCGATGCGCGCCTCGATGTTGGTCGCATCCGACGAGGCCACGGCGGGCTCGGTCATGGCGAAGGCCGAGCGGATGGAGCCGTCGAGCAGCGGGCGCAGCCACTGCTGCTGCTGCTCCTCGGTGGCGTAGCGCACCAGGGTCTCCATGTTGCCGGTGTCGGGCGCAGAACAGTTGAAGGCCTCGGGCGCCACATGCGAGCGGCCCATGATTTCGCACAGCGGCGCGTATTCCAGGTTGGTCAGGCCCGCGCCGTATTTCGACTCGGGCAGGAACAGGTTCCACAGGCCGGCCGCCTTGGCCAGGGTCTTGAGCTGTTCCATCACCTTGGTGGGCTGCCAGGGGTTGCCGGCCTTGCGGTTCTCGGCGACCTCGTGGTGGTACACGCTTTCTGCGGGATAGATGTGCTCTTCCATGAAGGCCGTCAGGCGCTTTTGCAGGTCGACCACCTTGGGGGAGTAGGAGAAATCCATGTGCAATCCTTGGTGATCAGATAAGACTTGCGCCGCCGTCGACCACCAAGCCCTGGCCCGTGATGTGACGTGATGCGTCGGAGGCCAGGAACACCACGGCGCCCTTGAGGTCCTCGTCGCCGCCGATGCGGCGCAGCGGTGTGCGCTCGACCATGGCAGGGCCGAGCTTTTCGATCAGGCCGTTGGCCAGCTTGCTCGGGAAGAAGCCCGGGCAGATGGCGTTGACGCGGATGCCGTAGTGGCCCCACTCGGACGCCAGCGTGCGCGCGAAATGCAGCGCGGCAGCCTTGGAGGTGTTGTAGGCGATGGTGTTCATGCCGGGCGGCGTGCCCTTGATGGCGGCCACCGAGGCGGTGATGATGATATTGCCCCGGCCCTTGGGGATCATCACGCGCTTGCCGACCTCGCGCGAGAGGAAGAAGGGCGCGTTCACGTTCAGGTCCATCACCTTGTTCCAGGCGGCGTCGGGGTAGTCCTCGGCGTTGGCGCCCCAGGTGGCTCCGGCGTTGTTCACCAGGATGTCGATGGTGCCGAAGCGCGCCAGCACCTGGTCCACCATGGCGGGAATCTGGTCGAACTTCGATAGGTCGTTGACCACGGTTTCGACTTCGTAGCCCAGGCCTTCGAGGTGCGCCTTGGCCTGCGCCAGTTCATCGGCCTTGCGCGCCGAGATGGCGAGTTTGGCGCCCATCTCGCCCAGTGCTTCGGCCATCTGCAGGCCCAGGCCGCGCGATCCGCCGGTGATGAGGGCGACCTGCCCGGTCAGATCGAAAAGTTGTTTCACGCTCATTGCTGTTGCTCCTTGGTTGTTCATGGCCCACGCTCGGGCCGTTGTTTCAGCACACTTCGAAAAGACCAGCCGCGCCCTGGCCGCCGCCAATGCACATGGTGACCACCACGTACTTCACGCCCCGGCGCTTGCCCTCGATCAGGGCGTGGCCCGTCAGGCGCGAACCCGACACGCCATAGGGGTGGCCCACGGCGATGGCGCCGCCATTGACGTTGAGCCGCTCGTCCGGGATGCCCAGCTTGTCGCGGCAATACAGCACCTGCACGGCGAAGGCTTCGTTGAGCTCCCACAGGCCGATGTCATCGACCTTCAGGCCCGCCTTGGCCAGCAGCTTGGGCACGGCGAACACCGGGCCGATGCCCATCTCGTCGGGCTCGCAGCCGGCCACGGCAAAACCCCGGAAGATGCCCAGGGGCTGCAGGCCGCGCTTTTCGGCCAGCTGGCGGTCCATGAGCACGCAGGCCGAGGCGCCGTCCGAGAACTGGCTGGCGTTGCCGGCGGTGACCACGCCGCCGGGCAGGGCGGCGCGGATCTTCTGCACGGCCTCCAGGGTGGTGTCGGGGCGGATGCCCTCGTCGGAATCGATCGTCACCTCCTTCATGGTGATGCGGCCCGTGGCCTTGTCCACCACACCCATGGTGGTGGTCATGGGCGCGATCTCGTCCTTGAACAGGCCGGCGGCCTGGGCGGCGGCGGCGCGCTGCTGGCTGCGCACGCCGTACTCGTCCTGCGCCTGCTTGCCGATGTGGTAGCGCTGGGCCACCTGCTCGGCGGTCTGCAGCATGTTCCAGTAGATCTCGGGCTTGTGCTCGACCAGCCAGGGGTCGCGCCGCATGTGGGTGTTGGCCTCGTTCTGCACGCACGAGATGCTTTCCACGCCGCCGGCCACGTACACCTGGCCTTCGCCCGCGATGATGCGCTGCGCGGCCAGCGCGATGGTCTGCAGGCCCGAGGAGCAGAACCGGTTGATGGTCATGCCCGCGGTGGTGACGGGCAGGCCGGCGCGCAGCGCGATCTGGCGCGCCACATTGCCGCCGGTGGTGCCCTCGCCGAAGGTGCCGCCCATGATGACGTCCTCGACCTCGGCCGGATCAATGCCCGCGCGCGCCACGGCGTGCTGCACGGCATGGCCGCCCAGCGTGGGGCCGTAGGTCATGTTGAAGGCGCCCTTCCAGCTCTTGGCCAGGCCGGTGCGGGCGGTGGAGACGATCACTGCTTCTGTCATGGTGTGCTTGTCCTGTGGTGGTGTTATTCCTTTTCCAAATCATTCGTGTCTAGGCGCGAAGCCGCAGACAGTGCTTGAGCACGGCAAGGCGAAGCAACAACGACACGGATGGTTTAGAAATGGAATTAGTTGAAGCTCCGGCCTTCTGCGGCCAGTCGCACGAGCAGCGGCGCGGGCTGCCACGAGGCGTCGGCACCCGGCTCGGCGGCGAAGCGGCGCAGGCTGCGCACCACCTGCGGCAGGCCCACGGTGTCGGCGTAGAGCATGGGGCCGCCCCGGTGCAGCGGGAAGCCGTAGCCGTTCAGGTAAACCAGGTCGATGTCCGAGGCGCGCGCGGCGATGCCTTCTTCGAGGATGCGCGCGCCCTCGTTCACCAGCGCGAAGATGCAGCGCTCGACGATCTCCTCGTCACTGATCTTGCGCGGCGTGATGCCGTGGGCCGCGCGGTAGTCGGCGATGAGCTGCTCGGTCACGCTGTCGGGCAGGGGCGTGCGGTTGCCGGCCTCGTAGCGGTACCAGCCCGCGCCCGTCTTCTGGCCGAAGCGCCCGGCCTCGCAGAGCTTGTCGGCCACGATGGGCTTCATCTCCATGCCTGCCTCGGCGGCCTTGCGCTTGCGCGTGGCCCAGCCGATGTCCAGGCCCGCGAGGTCGCCCATGCGGAACGGCCCCATGGCCAGGCCAAACTTCTGCAGCGCGCCGTCGATCTGCTGGGGCAGGGCGCCGGCGTTGATCAGGCCCTGGGCGGCGGCGCCGTAGCGCGCCAGCATGCGGTTGCCGATGAAGCCGTCGCACACGCCCGAGACCACGGCCACCTTCTTGATCTGCTTGGCGAGCTGCAGGCTGGTGGCCAGCACGTCGGGCGCGGTCTGCGCGCCGCGCACGATCTCCAGCAGGCGCATCACGTTGGCCGGGCTGAAGAAGTGCAGGCCGATCACGTCCTGCGGGCGCTGCGTGAAGGTGGCGATGCGGTCAATGTCGAGGTACGAGGTGTTCGACGCCAGGATGGCGCCGGGCTTGGCCACCGCGTCGAGCTGGCGGAACACGACCTCCTTCACGCCCATTTCCTCGAACACGGCCTCAACGATGAGGTCCGCGTCCTTCAGCGCCGCGTATTCCAGCGTCGGCGTGATCAGGCCCATGCGCTGCTCCACCTGCTCGGGCGTGAGCTTGCCCTTCTTCATGGAGTTCTCGTAGTTCTTGCGGATCGTGGCCAGGCCACGGTCCAGCGCCTCCTGCTTCATCTCCAGCAGCACCACGGGGATGCCGGCGTTGAGGAAGTTCATGGTGATGCCGCCGCCCATGGTGCCGGCGCCGATCACGCCCACGCGGGCGATGGGGCGCAGTGGCGTGCCCTCGGGCAGGCCCGGCACCTTGGCGGCCGCGCGCTCGGCCTGGAACACATGGCGCAGCGCGCGCGACTCGGGCGTTTGCATCAGCGCCTGGAATAGCGTGCGTTCGGTCTGCAGGCCCTCGTCGAAGGGCTTGAGCGAGGCTGCCACGGCCTCCACGCACTGCAGCGGCGCCGGGAACGGCTTGCTCGCGGCGGCCACGGTGTTGCGTGCGAACTGCAGGAAGGCGTCGGCGTTGGGCTGCTTCACCTTCAGGTCGCGGGCGCGCGGCAGGGGTTCGCCACGGGCCGCCACCTGGGCGGCGAACGCCACCGCGCCCTCGACCAGGTCGCCTTCGATCAGCGCGTGCACCAGCGGTGTGCCGGCGAAGGCCTTGGCCGGCACGGGCTGGCCCGAGACGATCATGTTCAGCGCGGGTTCGAGGCCGATCAGGCGGGGCAGGCGCTGCGTGCCGCCCGCGCCGGGCAGCAGGCCCAGCTTCACCTCGGGCAGGCCAAGCGAGGCGTCGGGTTGGGCCACGCGGTAGTGGCAGCCCAGGGCCAGTTCCAGCCCGCCGCCCAGGCATACGCCGGCGATGGCGGCGACCACGGGCTTGGTGGAGGCGTCGAGCGCGCGTATCACACTGGGCAGCGTGGGCTCCTGGCCGGCCTTGGGCGTGCCGAACTCGCGCACGTCGGCGCCGCCAGAGAAGGCGCGTGTGCTGCCGGTCAGCACGATGGCCTGCACCTGCGGGTCGGCCAGCGCCTGGTCGAGCGCGGTGACGATGCTACTCCGCAGGGCGTGGCCGAGGCCGTTGACGGGCGGGTTGTTCAGCGTGACCACGGCCACGGGGCCGTGTACTGCGTAGGCGGTGGAAGAGGGGGTGGTGCTCATGGGGGTCCGGGTGAAAGGGCCAGTGAAAAAGCCAATGGTTCTGCATTGCAGAATCAGCGCCTGTTCCATGCTATCGGCCGCCCGCCGTGCTGTCTGTCACCTGCGAAACTCGGTGGCGTTGCCGGCCCTTCTTGCCGCGCATACGATGGCGGCACCTTCACGCCCCTGCCCGGGCCCTGCCGGGGCGGTGCGGCCATCGCCATAAAATTCTGCAATGCAGAACAACGGAGGCTCCATGCCCGAATCCCTGCTCATCAACCGCCGCGACCTCGACTTCCAGCTGTTCGAGGTGCTGCAGGCCGAGGCGCTGGCGCAGCGCCCGCGCCACGCGGACCACAGCCGCGAGACCTTCGCCGCTGCGCTGGACACGGCGCACGCCATTGCACAGGAGAAGTTCGCGCCGCACAACCGTGCCTCGGACGAGAACGAGCCCACCTTCGAGAACGGCCGCGTGCGCATGATTCCCGAGGTGCGCGAGGCGCTCGACGCCTACTGCGCCGCCGGCCTGCTGGCGCCCACCAAGGATTACGAGCAGGGCGGCATGCAGCTGCCCGTGGTGGTGGCACAGGCCTGCTCGGCGCTGTTCAAGAGCGCCAACGGCGCCACCACCTCCTATGTGGGCCTGACGCTGGGCAATGCCAATGTGATCGAGCGCTTCGGCAGCGAGGCGCAGAAGGGCAAGTACCTGGGGGCGCTGCTTTCGGGCCGTTTCTTCGGCACCATGGCGCTGACCGAGCCGCAGGCCGGCTCCAGCCTGTCGGACCTGACGACCAGCGCCACGCCGCAGCCCGACGGCACCTACCGCATCAAGGGCAGCAAGATCTTCATTTCGGCGGGCGACCATGAGCTGCGCGAGAACATCGTGCACCTGGTGCTGGCGCGCATCCCCGGCGCGCCGGCCGGGGTCAAGGGCATCTCGCTGTTCACCGTGCCCAAGTTCCGCGTCAACGCCGACGGCAGCCTGGGGCCGCGCAACGACGTGACGCTATCGGGCCTGATCCACAAGGCGGGCTGGCGCGGCACCACGTCCACCCTGCTGTCGTTTGGCGACCAGGACGACTGCGAGGGTGAACTCGTGAGCCAGCCGCACCAGGGCCTGGCCTGCATGTTCCACATGATGAACGAGGCGCGCATCGGCGTCGGCATGGGCGCCGTGATGTACGGCTACCGGGGCTATCTGGCCTCGCTGCAGTACGCACGCGAGCGTCTGCAGGGCCGCCCGCCCGCCGCCAAGGACCCGCTGCAGCCCCCCGTGCCGCTGGTGGCGCACGCCGATGTGCGCCGCATGCTGCTGGCGCAGAAGGCCTATGTGGAGGGCGCCTTCGCGCTGGGCTTGTACGCCGCGCGCCTGGTGGACGAGCAGCGCACCGGCGAGAGCGAGGCCGCCCGCGCCGAGGCGGGCCTGCTGCTGGACCTGCTCACGCCCATCGTCAAATCCTGGCCCTCGCAGTGGTGCCTGGAGGCCAACAGCCTGGCCATCCAGATCCACGGTGGCTACGGCTACACGCGCGAGTACCCGGTGGAGCAGTTCTGGCGCGACAACCGCCTGAACATGATCCACGAGGGCACGCATGGCATCCAGGCGCTGGACCTGCTGGGCCGCAAGGCCGTGATGCAGCAGGGTGCGGCCATAGCGCTGTTCGGCCGCGAGCTGCAGGCCACCGTGGCGCAGGCGCGCACGCGGCCCGCGCTGGCCGGCCACGCCGAGGCCTTGCAGGCGGCCTGGAACGACGTGCTGGCCACGCTGGCCGTGCTCACGCCGCTGCTGCGCAGCGATGGCGACCGCGCCCTGGCCAACGCCAGCGTGTTCCTAGAAGCCTTCGGCCACACCGTGCTGGCCTGGACCTGGCTGCGCCAGGCAGTGGTCGCCGACGGCGCATTGCCGGCTGCCCCTACGCCGCAGGACGTGGACTTCTACCAGGGCAAGCTGCAGGCCTGCCGCTGGTTCTTCCACTGGGAGCTGCCGCGCACCACGCCCCAGCACGCGCTGCTGCGCAGCCTGGACGACAGCACGCTGGCGATGCAGGACGCGTGGTTCTAGAGGGTTTGAATGAAATCGGGCTCTGGCGCTTTACTGGTAGGCGCAAGTAGCTATGAAAACAATAGCTTGCAAGGCGCTCAGCGTGCTGCTGGCTTGACCAGCGGCAGCCCGCGCCGCGCCCATTCCGACATGCCGCCCTCGACATAGCGCACGTTGGTGTAGCCGCGCTCGCGCAGCGCCTGCCAGACGGCCCGCGAGCGGTTCTGCGTGTTGCAGATCAGCAGCACGGGCTGGGCGGCGTCCTTGGGAATCTCGGCCAGACGGGCGCCGATTTCGCGCATGGGCAGCAGCTTGGCCACGCGTGAGACGCCGGTGGCGTGTTCCTGCGGTTCGCGGATGTCCACCAGCAGGGCGCGGCCCGCCTCGGCCTCTGTGCGGGCGGTGTCCAGGCTTACCGTATCGGTGGACGGGATGGCACTGGCCTCGAAGGCCGTGGCGGCTCCCAGGGCGAGGGCCAGGCGCAGAAAAGAGCGGCGGATCAGCGGTGTCATGGGGTGTCCTGCGGGGTGGCGATTGGGCGATTGGGCGATTGGGCGATTGGGCGATTGGGCGATTGGGCGATTGTCGCAGGCGCTGCACGTGCCAGGGTGGCTGTCAGCGGTTCAGCGCCGCCTCGATGCGTGACACCATTTCGATCAGCCGGGGGCGCACTTCGCCCAGCAGAAACTCCGGCGAGACATTGAACGAGGGGCCGCCGCAGTTGATCACCATCGGCGGCAGGCCGCCGCCGGGCTGAAAAGCGCGGGCGATGGCGTTCACATTCCTTTGCCAGTCACCAAACGAGCAGGCCACGCCCAGGCTGCGGTAGTCCTGCAGCGCCTTGTCGATGCCGGCCTGCACCTCGGGCCAGGCATGCTCATCGCGGGCACGCAGCTGCTCCAGCAGGGGGCGGCGCTCGTCCTCGGTGATGGCGGCGAGCCAGGCGCGCCCGATGGCCGAGGTGGCCAGCGCGATGCGCGAGCCCACGTCCAGGCTCAGCGTGAGCAGAGCCGAGCTGCGGCAGTTCTCCACGTAGATCATCGAGAATCGGTCGCGCGTGCCCAGCGAGACTTCGGCGGTGGCGAAGTCGGCCAGATCCTGCATCAGCGGGCGCGCGATCTGGCGCACGTCGAGCCGTACCAGCATGGTGCTGCCCAGCGAGAGCGTGGCCGTGCCCAGGCGGTACTTGCTCAGCTCTTCGATGTGGATGAGGTAACCCAGCCGCGTGAGCGTGTAGGTCAGGCGCGAGACGGTGGACTTGGGCAGCTTGCAGCGCTGCGCGATCTCCTGGTTGCCCAGGGCCTTGTCGCCCGAGCGGAAGCACGCCAGCACGTCCAGGCCGCGCGCCAGTGCCGTCACGAAATGGCGGTCCTCGGGCGGTCGCGGTGGGGCGGTGCGTGGGGTGGTGCGGGGCGGCGGCATGCGCGCATTATGGCGAGGGGCCAGGTGGGCGCCTCCGCTGCCGCGCCCGCCGTGGGACTGCGCCTACCGCCCTATCCGTGAATGGCGGATGGACGGCAGGGCCGTACGGCCTTAGGCTGTTGCGATGAACGTACCTCTTTCTGCCAGGCGACGCCTTGCACAGTTCTGGATGCCCGCGTGGCGGCTGGTACAGCCTTTCTGGCGTGCGGCACAGATGTGGCTGGATGCCGACGGCTTGCGCATGAGTGCCGCCATGTCCTTCTACGGCATGCTGAGCCTGGCGCCGCTGCTGCTGCTGCTGGTGGGCGTATTGGGCTGGTGGATGGACCGCAGCTACCTGGAAAGCAGCCTGGTGGGCCAGGTGCAGTCGGTGATGGGGCAACAGGTGGCCGATGTGGTGCGCCAGGCGTTGTCGAGCGCCCAGGCCCCGGCGGAAGGGCGCCTGGCGTCCGTCATCGGGTTTGGGGTGTTGCTGTCGGGTGCCACTGGGGTGTTCGTGGAACTGCAGTCGGCGCTGGAGCGCCTGTGGCGCAGCGAAGACCCCGGGGCGCCGCGTGCCGCCTGGTGGCACATGGCCTCGCTGCGTCTGCGCGGGCTGGCCTATGTGCTGGCGCTGGGGTTCTTGCTGATGGTGTCGCTGGCGCTGTCCACCCTGATCAATCTGCTGGCCGGGTGGGCGGGTGCACGCTTGGCCATTGCCCCGCTGGCGCCGCTGTTTCTGATCATCAACGAGACGGTGGCGTTTGCCTTTGCGGTCGCACTGTTTGTCGGGCTGATGCGCATGGGCACGGGCCCCAAGCCGCACCTGCACCATCTGGTGCTGGGGGCCATGGTGGGCGCCACGCTGTTCACCCTGGGCAAGCTGCTGCTGGCCTGGTACCTGTCGACGGCGGCGGTGGTGTCGGCCTACGGCGCGGCGGGCTCGCTGGTCGTTCTGCTCATGTGGATCTATTTTTCGTCGGCCATCCTGCTGTTTTCGGCCAGTTGCGCACAGGCGCTGGAGCAGGACAGCGCCCGGGCAAGTGCCCGGGAGCCAGCGGTGTGAACAGGGAGCCGGGCTGGTGCACCGGCCGCCCCGGGGTCACTTCTCAACGAAGGCCCGCTCGATCACGAAGTCGCCCGGCTTGGTGGTGTTGCCTTCCTCGAAATCGCGCTGTTCCAGCAGCGTCTTGAGCGAGGCCAGCATCTCGGGGCTGCCGCAGAGCATCACACGGTCTTCCAGCGGGTTCAGCGCAGGAACGCCGAGGTCGGTGAACAGCTTGCCGCTTTCGATCAGGTGGTTGATGCGGCCCTGGTTGCGGAAGGGCTCGCGCGTGACCGTGGGGTAGTACTTGAGCTGCTTGCTGACCAGCTCGCCCAGGAACTCGTGCTGGGGCAGCTCCTGGGTGATGTAGTCGTGGTAGGCCAGCTCTTTCACCTCGCGCACGCCGTGCACCAGGATCACTTCCTCGAACTTCTCATAAGTCTCGGGGTCGCGGATCACGCTCATGAACGGCGCCAGACCCGTGCCGGTGGAAAGCATGTACAGGCGCTTGGCCGGCAGCAGGTAGTCGATCAGGATCGTGCCCGTGGGCTTCTTGCCAACGATAATGGTGTCGCCCACCTGGATGTGCTGCAGGCGCGAGGTCAGCGGGCCGTCGGGCACCTTGATGGAGAGGAACTCCAGGTGTTCCTCGTAGTTGGCGCTGACGATGCTGTAGGCGCGCAGCAGCGGCTTGCCGTCCACCTTCAGGCCGATCATGGTGAAGTGCCCGTTGGAGAAGCGCAGGGCCGGATCGCGGGTGGTGGTGAAGCTGAACAACCGGTCGGTCCAGTGGTGGACGGTCAGTACGCGTTCTTCGAGAAAGGCGCTCATGGTGTGTAGGCTGGGATGTTGAAAAACGGGTGCCCGCAAGACGTAGCAGATGCCGCAGCGCAAGGGCGGAAGGGATGCGGGTTATCCCCGTATTGTCCTGCAAAGTGGACAACGCCCTGCACATATGCTTATAACGGCCAGCGCCGGTTCGCCCGCGCGGCCTTGGCGCCGCTCAGGTGCCACCCACATAGGGGTTGCTGCGCCGCTCGCGCCCGAAGGTGCTTTCAGGGCCATGGCCGGGGATGAAAACCGTCTGGTCGCCCATGGGCCAGAGGCGCTGGGTGATGCTGTCGATGAGCTGTTCGTGGTTGCCCTGGGGGAAGTCGGTGCGGCCAATGCTGCCGGCAAAAAGCACGTCGCCCACAAACGCACGGTCGATCTGCGGGGCGTGGAACACCACATGGCCGGGCGTGTGGCCGGGGCAATGGCGCACCTGCAGTACTTCGTTGCCGATCTGCACCTGGTCGCCATCGTGCAGCCAGCGGGTGGGTGTGAAGGGGAGCGCGGGCGGGAAGCCGAACATGGCGCTTTGCTGCGCCAGGCCGTCAATCCAGAACTGGTCGCCCGGGTGCGGGCCCACGATGGGCAGCTGCAGGCGCTGCGCCAGTTCGCCCGTGCCGCCTGCATGGTCGATGTGGGCGTGGGTCAGCCAGATCTGCTCCAGTGTGAGGCCCAGGCGCCGGGCTTCGGCCACCAGCGTATCCAGATCGCCGCCCGGGTCGATCACGGCGGCCTGGTGGGTGGCGTCGCACCAGACCAGGGAAGCGTTTTGTTGAAAGGCGGTCACGGGGACGGTGAGGTACTGGAGCATGGAACAGGGGCAGGGTGCAGAGAACAAGAACGCCAGACTTCGGTGCACGGCGTTCCACCATGGGTGCAAGTGTAGAAGTGTAGAAGTGTAGAAGTGTAGAAGTGTAGTTTTGCCGATGCCCGGGTCAGGAAGCCTGCTGGGGGCTGCCGTGCCAGAAAAGCCGATTTCAGCCATACTGACACTTGAAGTTTCATTTGGTTGCAGAGTCGGCCCGGTGGCATGCCCTCGGCCGCCACCGCGATCCCGTGAGGATTTGGCACACCGTTCACCCCGTGGCGCAGGGCCCCAACACCAGGCATTTTTCCCATGAACACTCCAATGGAAACGCTCCCGACCGCCTCCCACGAGGCCGCGCGCACGGCGGCGCTGCTCAATGCGCTGGAGCATGTGCAAGCCGTGATCGAGTTCGATCTGGAGGGCCGGGTGCTGCGGGCGAACCGCCTGTTCCTGGACCTGATGGGTTACTCCGCCGACGAGGTCGTGGGCCAGCACCACCGCATGTTCTGCCCCCCGGAGGTCACAAGCAGCGCGTCGTACCAGGCGCTGTGGGAGGGGTTGCGTGCCGGACAGGTGCGCGAGGATGTGTTCTTGCGCGTCACCAAGACGGGTCAGCAGGTCTGGCTGCAGGCGTCTTACAACCCGGTGCGCGATGGGGAGGGGCGCACGGTGGGGGTCGTCAAGCTGGCCACCGACATCACCGCCCAGCGGGTGCAGCAGGCGGAGTTCGAGGGCAAGATTGCGGCGATCCACCGGGTGCAGGCCGTGATCGAGTTCGACCTCGCCGGTCATATCCTGGACGCCAACGCCAATTTCCTGAACACCTTTGGCTATGGACGGGAGGAGGTTCTTGGGCAGCACCATCGCATGTTCTGCCAGCCTGGGTTTGCGGCCTCAAGCGAGTATGCGAACCTGTGGGAGCGGCTGGGCCGGGGCGAGTTCTTTGCCGGACGCTTTCGCCGCCTGTCCAAAGATGGCACGGAGATCTGGCTCCAGGCCTCGTACAACCCCATCCTGGACGCGACCGGCAAGCCCTACAAGGTGGTGAAGTTCGCCGTCGATATCACCAACGACATGGTGTCGGCTGCCGAAACCAAGGGCAAGATCGATGCCATCGGCCTTTCGCAAGCGGTGATCGAGTTCGATATGGAGGGCAACGTGCTCGTGGCCAACCCGAACTTCCTGCGCACCATGGGCTACACCCTGGCGGAAATCCGCGGGCAGCACCACCGCATGTTCTGTGAGCCGGGCCTGGTGCAGACCCAGGCGTACCGCGACTTCTGGGCCGATCTGGGCGAGGGGAAATTCCAGAGCGCACGCTATCGCCGCATCGGCAAGCACGGGGCCGAAGTCTGGATCCAGGCGACCTACAACCCCATTCTCGATGTCGATGGCCGACCCTACAAGGTGGTGAAATACGCGGTGGACATCACGGCCCAGGTGCAGCGCGAGCGTGCGGTGGCGCAGAAGGTGGATGACATCACCGCCGTGCTGCGCGCGATGAGCGAGTCGATCCAGCGGCTGGCGCGCAGCGCGGGCCGCTCCACCGAGCTGGCCGAACAGACGCAGCGCGAGGCAGAGGACGGAACCGAGCGGGTGCGCCGTTCGCGTGACGCGATCATCGCCATCGAGCGCTCGTCGTCCGACATCCATGAGATCGTGGACACGATCAGCGAAATTTCCAGCCAGACCCATCTGCTGGCCTTCAACGCGGCCATCGAGGCGGCGCGCGCGGGCGAGCAAGGGGTGGGCTTTTCCGTGGTGGCGGACGAAGTCCGCAAGCTGGCGGAGAAGTCGTCGCTGGCCGCCCGCGAGATCGCCAAGCTGATCCACCAGACCGTGGGACGCGTGGCCGAGGGCAGCCGCCTGTCCGAGGAGGTCGATGCCGCGTTCTCGCGCATTCTGGGCGCGGTCGAGAAAACCACCCGCTCCATCAGCGAGATCCGCATGGCCACCGAGGAGCAGGAACATTCGACCCAGGATGTGGCCCGGCTGCTTGATGACCTGCAAGGCAGTGGCAGCCCGCGCAAAGCGGGTTGAGCCGGTCGATGCCTGACGTGATCCCGCCACCGGCCACCTCCCGCTTGGCGCTGGTGCAGCATGTCCATGTGCGCGTGGGCCGTTGCCACATCGCCGTTCCCATCGATCAGGTCCAGCAGGCCCTGCCACTGCCGCCCCAGGGGTTGACGGCGCTGCCACGCCGCAGCGGCGGCTTGCTGGGCGTGGCCGATGTGGACGGTGCGGCGGTGCCCATCGTCGCGCTGGAGCGCTGGGTGCCGCTGGAGACCGGGGGCGACGCCGCCGCCGGGGTGCCGCGGCTGCTGGTGTTGCAGCACGCAGGCGCTCTGGTGGGTATCCGGGTGGATGCCGTGCTGGGCGTGAAAGCGGTGGCTGCCGCAGACATCCGCAGGGTGCACCACACGCCGGATGAGAACGAGCTGTTCGAGTCGGTGGTTCCCGCGTCCGCTGGTGCGCCGACGCTGTGCATCCTGGAGGTGGCACGGCTGATGCAACTGGGCCGGGCCTGGTGCGCGGCGGCAGAGCTGGCTCCGGCGGGGGCTGCCGACGCGGTGGCATCGGCCCGCGCCAGCCCACCGGGTAGCCGCACGCAGCGCCACGCGGTGTTTCGCATCGGGGTGGAGCACTGGGCGGTGCCGGTGGACGCCGTCGAGCGGGTGGCGCCCGTGCCTGCGACGGAGCTGGCGCTGGGGCGTGCACAGCGCAGCTGGGCCATTGGCCAATGGCAGGGGCGCAAGCTGCCGCTGGTCGATATCAGCGAAGGCCGTCAGGCCAGCGATCGCAACGCCGCGCCGTGGATGGTGCTGCTGGGTCAGGGGCCGCTGGTGCTCGGACTGACGGTCTCGGCGTGCGAGCAGTTCGTCGATCTGGTGCTGGAGGCGGTGGCCCGAACGCCCGGTGAGGCCCTGGTGGCCGGCGTGGTTCTGCTGCCGGATCTTGGCAAGCTGCAGGTGCTGGATGTCGGCAAGCTCTTTGGCCTGACGCCCGAAGCATCCATCAGCCGCAGTGCGCAGGCCGCCACGCTGGCCCGCAGTGACGCAGAGCTGTCAGACGCCACCGAGCCCTTGCCCTACCTGGTGTTCGATGCCGATCAGCGCTATGCCACCCCGGTGGAGGGCATTGTGGGTGTGGTGGAGCTGCCAACACAGGCCAGGGAAGATCTTCGACAGGGGCGCCAGGCGGTTCTGGCCTGGCGTGGCCAGACGGTCCGGCTCGTCAGCCTGCCCGCCATTGCCCGCACCGGGGGGCAGAACGACCCGCTGCTGGCGGTGCTCGTCCAGGCGCCCGGGGGCACTGCCCCGCCCATCGGCATCGCCATCCGCAGCCTGTGCGACTGGCTGCCCGCGCACAGCGTGCGGCGCAGCGGCATGCGCATGGGCGCGATGGGAGAGTTCGGGCTGATCAACGCCAAAGGCGCTCTGGACCACGCCAACCTGGTGGTGGTCGATCTGGCCCAGATGGCCTATCTGCTGGGCTGACACAACGCAACAGCCCTATCACGACAGGATTCACCCATGACCCCCGCACCCATACCCGCTGACGAGGACGAACGGCTGAGCGCCCTGCGCGCGTTGTTGTTGCTGGATACACCGCCCGAGGAGCGCTTTGACCGCCTCGCCCGCTTTGTGGCCGAGCAGCTCGATGTGCCGATTGCCCTGCTGACGCTGGTCGATGGACAACGCCAGTGGTTCAAGGCGCGTGTCGGCCTCGACGCCACAGAGACGCCTCGCGACATCTCGTTTTGCGGGCACGCGATCATGAAGAATGATTTTTTCATCGTCGAGGACGCCAGCCGCGACCCCCGCTTTTCCGACAACCCGCTGGTGACGGGCGAGCCGCATATCCGGTTCTATGCAGGTGCGCCGCTCAGCGCCCCCGGAGGGCACCGCATTGGCACGCTGTGCGTGATCGATACCGTGCCGCGCACCCTGGGGCCGGTGGAGCTGTCGATTCTGGATGCCCTGCGCCGCCTGGCGAACGAGACCGTGGCCGGACGCGAGGACGGGGAATGACCGCGCCGCTGCCCCGGGTCCTGCTGATCGAGCCGCAGTTTGTCTTGCGCCGCACCATCGTCATGGTGGCCCGCGATCTGGGCATGGTGGACTTCGATGAGGCCAGCAATGTGGGCCGCGCCCGCACGCTGTTGGCGGGCGATGCCTTTGACGGCCTGGTGCTCGACGTGCAGGAGGGCGCGCAGGCGATGGAACTGCTCAGCGATCTCCGGCGGGGCCGGTTTGCCACGGCGCCCGATGTCCGGGTCGTTGTGCTGGCCACCGACGGCAAGCCCGTCGACGAGGCGCGCCTGCAGGCCTTGGGGGTGTCCCGCGTACTCGGCAAGCCGGTGCGCATCAGCGACCTGCTGGCGGCCATCGCGGATGCGCAGGCCCCCGGGGGTGGCTTTGCCCGGTAGGTAGTTTGCTCTTGTTTTGATAGCTTTTGGCGCTTATCCAGAAAGCGTCAGAGGCCATTTTGGCATCAAGTCCGTCACAAATTGGTGGCGGCCACCACTTCGGTCATGTCGGTCAGTCCTTGCAGCACCTTCTCGATGCCATCCTGGCGCAGGGTCAGCATGCCGGCCGAGAGCGCCGCATGCCGGATGTCGGACGCGGGCGCGCGATGGCGGATGTGCTGGCGGATGGTGTCATCGCTCAGCATCAGTTCGTGGATGCCCATGCGACCACGGTACCCGTGGTGCTCGCATTCGTCACAGCCCCTGGGGCGCCACAGGGTGACTTCTCCGGACGCGTTGCCGTAGTTCTTGCGCCAGCGGTCCACCTGGGCGGCGCGGTCCTCGGGGGAGTTGTGGGTTCCGCTGGCCAGGTATTGCGAGGCCAGCCCGAGCAAGGTGTCGTCGTCCGCGATCCAGGACTCGCGGCAGGCCTTGCACAGGCGCCGCACCAGGCGCTGGGCCAGGATGGCCAGCAGAGAATCCGAAAAATTGAACGGGTCCAGGCCAATTTCGAGCAGACGCGCAATGCTCTCGGGGGCCGAATTGGTGTGCAGCGTGGACAGCACCAGGTGCCCCGTGAGCGAAGCCTCGATGGCGATGCGCGCGGTTTCCTCGTCGCGCATTTCGCCGATCATGATCACATCGGGGTCGGCGCGCAGAAAGGTGCGCATGGCGGCCGCAAAGGTCCAGCCGATGCGCGGGTTCATCTGCACCTGGCGCAGGCCGCTCTGGGTGATTTCGATCGGGTCTTCGGCCGTCCAGATTTTGCGGCCCGCGGTGTTGATGTCGCGGATGACCGAATGCAGGGTCGTGGTCTTGCCGCAACCCGTGGGGCCGACCACCAGGATCAGGCCATAGGGCTTCTTTACCACGTCCCGCAGTGTGGTGAGGTTGTTGGTGCTCAGGCCGATGTCTTCCAGCGGCAGCGGCTTGGCGCCTGCCAGCAGGCGCAGCACCACGTCTTCCAGCCCCCGCGAGGTGGGCACGGTGACGACGCGCAACTCCACCGGCGGGCCGCCAAATCGGGAGAAATCGATCTTTCCATCCTGGGGTTTGCGGTGCTCCGAGATGTCCATGCTCGCCATGATCTTGATGCGTGCCACCATGGCATAGCGAAAGCGCGCAGGCAGTTCGAGGTAGGGCACCAGATCGCCGTCGATGCGCAGCCGCACGCGGACGTTCTGCGGCGCGGGCTCGGTTTCGATGTGGATGTCGGAGGCGCGGTGGGCAATGGCTTCGTCGATGACGGTGTTGATCAGCCGCACCAGCGTGTTGTCGGCCTCGCTCACCACATCGGTTTCTTCGGTGTCCGTCTCGGACCCCGCACTGCTCAGGTTGGTGGCCAGTTCCTGCGAGGTGGCGCGCACTGCCGCCGGGCTGCGCAGGCCATTGGTGCCCCGGGGTGCCGGGCCGGAAGGTTTGGTGGTCTTGCTGCTCTGGGTCGGGTGAACGCTGTAGGCATTGGCGATGGCCGGCATCAGCGTGCCGGGCGCGGCCTGCAGCGGTATCAGGCGCCGCTGCGTGAGAAAGCGCAGCTCGTCCAGCAACACGCGGTCATACGGGTCGGCCATCAGGACGACCAGGGCGTCCTCGTGGGTCATCAGCGGCAGCACGGATTCGCGCTCGGCCACCGCGCGCGGCACCAGGGCCAGGGCCGTGGCATCCGGGCTCAGCAGGCCCGGATGCACCATGTATTCCCCCAGCCAGGAGGCGATCACCTGGCTCAATTGTTCCTCGGTGAGATCCCCGCGCTCGATCAGGATCTGCCCGATGGGCCGGTCTTTGCCCCGCTCTCGCTCCAGTTGCTGGATGGCCAGGCTGTCGGCCAGGGCCGAGGGGGTGATCGCTCCGGCGTGCAGCAAGGCCTCGCCGAGGTGGTGCGCCTTGCCCACGACGGGGTGCGGCGCACTCACCAGTTTCCACAGCGCCTCGTTATTTTCAGGGCGAAAGCACTGGGCCGGTGCCGGGTTGGTGTCGAGGGATTCGGGCATGGGCGGTGGGCGTGGGCTGAAGGTCAGAGCGTGAAGGCGTAGTCCACAGTGATGGGAGCATGGTCAGAGAACTTCGTGCCCTTGTAAATATGCTCTGCGCGTGCCAGGGAGGCCAGTGCGGGGGTCGCCAGATGGTAGTCCAGCCGCCAGCCCACGTTGTTGGCGTAGGCCTGTCCCCGGTTGCTCCACCAGGTATAGGCAGTGTCGGTGGCGGTGGGTTGTAGCTGGCGGTAAACGTCGATCAGGCCACCGCCTGGGTCAGTTGTGTGCAACAACTTTGTCATCCAGGCGCGCTCTTCGGGCAGGAATCCGCTGTTCTTCTGGTTGCTGCGCCAGTTTTTCAGGTCGATCTGCTGGTGGGCGATGTTGATATCGCCGCACAGAATGAATTCGCGCTGCGCCTTGGTGTGCATCAGGTGCGGATGGAAGACTTCCAGAAAACGGAACTTGGCCAGCTGGCGCTCCTCGCTGGACGAGCCACTGGGGAAGTACGCACTGATGATCGAGAGCTTGCGCGAAGGCGTGTCAAAGCGCAGTTCGAGGAAGCGGCCCTCGGCGTCGAATTCGGGTGACCCAAACCCTGCAATCACCTCGCTGGGCTCATGCCGGGTGTAGATGCCGACGCCGGAATACCCTTTCTTCTCGGCGAAATGAAAATGACCCTGCAAGCCGGCCAGTTGTTCAAAGCGTCCATCGATATCGGCCGCCTGTGCCTTCACTTCCTGCACGCAAATACAATCCGGCCCGGTGTCGGCGATCCATGACTCCACGCCCTTGCTGGTGGCGGAGCGGATGCCGTTGAGGTTGAGACTGGTTAATCTGAACAAGGAATTTGCCATGGTGGATAAAGGCGCACAAACGGGGGCGGGGAACGATCTGGCGCAGGATTTCGTGCGTTTTGCCGTCGAATCCGGCGTGTTGCGGTTTGGTGAATTCAAGACCAAGGCCGGTCGGTTGAGTCCCTATTTCTTCAATGCGGGGCTGTTCGATGATGGCGCCAAACTGGGTCGCCTTGCAGAATTCTATGCAAAAGCCCTGCTGGCCAGCGGTATCGAATTCGACATGGTGTTCGGCCCTGCCTACAAGGGCATTCCGCTGGCGGCCACGGTGGCCGTCGAGCTGGCCCGGCGTGGCCGCAATGTGCCCTTCGCCTACAACCGCAAGGAGGCCAAGGACCACGGCGAGGGGGGCACCCTGGTGGGCGCGCCGCTCCAGGGCCGGGTGCTGATCATCGACGATGTCATGTCCGCCGGAACGGCCGCGCGCGAGTCCATCGCACTCATCCGTGCAGCGGGCGCCACGCCCCACGCCGTGGCGATTGCGCTGGACCGCCAGGAAAAAGCCACCGAGAATGGCCAGGACGTCGAGCACAGTGCCGTCCAGTATGTGCGCCGCCAGTTGGGGCTGCAGGTGTGCGCGATCGCCACGCTGGCAGACTTATTGCTGTATCTTTCCAGCAGCGGTGGCTCCGACATGGAGATTCACCGTGACCGCGTGCTGGCGTACCGCCAGCGTTATGGTGTCGAGGAAGGATGATCCATTGAAAAACCGGGTGTGGAAATACGGAGTGGGCGGCTTGCTGGCAGGCCTGTGCGCCGCCGTGGCCGCGCAAACCAGTCCGGGTGCCCTGAGCATCTACACCTGTGTGGACAAGCAGGGGCGCAAGCTCACGTCCGACCGTCCCATCCCCGAATGCATCGACCGGGAGCAGCGCGAGCTGGGGCCGTCCGGAACCCTGCGCCGCGTCATCGGCCCCACCCTCACGCAGCAGGAGCGCGAAGCCCTGGAGGTACAGCGCCGCAAGGAGCTGGAAGAGCGCAACCGCATTGCCGAGGAGCGCCGGCGCGAGCGGGTGCTGCTGGCCCGTTACCCCGATCAGGCCGCCCACGATGCCGAGCGTGCCACCAGCCTGGCGCAGGTGGACGAGGTGACGACCATTGCCACCAAACGCATTGCCGAGCTGCAGGCCCGGCGCAAGACGCTCGACCAGGAGATGGAGTTCTACCGCAAGGACCCCTCCAAGGCGCCCATGACGCTGCGACGCCAGCTGGCGGAGAACGACGAGGACGTGCTGGAGCAAAAACGCTTCATCGCCGGTCAGGACCAGGAAAAGCGCCGCGTGCACCAGCGGTTTGATGCGGAGCTGGCCCAGCTTCAGCAGCTCTGGGCCAGCCAGCGGGGCACTTCCGTGATGTCAGCGCCGGTGGGTTCGGGCGCTTCCAGCGCGCGCTGAAGTGAAACAACACCCCCCCTGAGTCGCTTCGCGCCTTCCCCCCGCTCTCGCATCGCTGCGCGCTGCGGGCAGGGGGACGCCGCCAGCGCGGCGGGGCGGCCCTTGCGCGGCGGCCCTGGCCTGGGGCGCGCCAGTTTCATGCGTCGCGGGTGCAGCGTTCGCAGAATGGATAACTGAAATGTGCCGGGCCTTGCCGCGCACCGCGCGGCGAGGTCCACACTGCAGGGTACAGGCGCTCAGGCGCTCAGGCGTGCACGCAGCAGGTCGGTAGCCTGTTGCGGGTTGGCCTTGCCCTTGCTGGCCTTCATGACCTGGCCCACCAGCGCGTTGAAGGCCTTGTCCTTGCCGGCCTTGTATTGCGCCACGTTGTCGGGGTTGGCGGCAATCACCTCATCGACGATCTTCTCCAGCGCCCCGCTGTCATTCATCTGCTTGAGGCCCTTGGCTTCGATGACGGCGTCCACATCGGTGGCCTCGCCAGTCCATAGCGCGTCGAACACCTGTCGGGCTGCGTTGTTGGAGATGGTGCCGTCGGCAATGCGCTTGAGCAGCTCTGCCAGTTGTGCGGCAGCCACCGGTGCCTGCTCGATGCCGGATTCGCCCGCGTTCAGGCGCCGCGAGGTTTCACCCATGATCCAGTTGCTCGCCAGCTTGGCCTGACCGCTGGCCTGGGCCGCGGCTTCAAAGTAGGTCGCCATGGCCTTGCTCTGCGTGAGCGTGGTGGCGTCGTACTCGGGCAGGCCGTAGTCCTGCACGAAGCGTGCCGCCATGGCGCGGGGCAGCTCGGGCATCTGCGCGCGCGTGGCCTCCACCCACTCGGGTGCGATCACCAGCGGCGGCAGGTCGGGGTCGGGGAAGTAGCGGTAGTCGGCCGCGTCTTCCTTGGTGCGCATGGCGCGCGTCTCGCCCGTGTCGGGGTTGAACAGCACCGTGGCCTGCTCGATGGCGCGGCCGTCCTCGATCTCCTCGATCTGCCAGCGGATCTCGTAGTCGATCGCCTGCTGCATGAACTTGAAGCTGTTGAGGTTCTTGATCTCGCGGCGCGTGCCCAGCGGCTGGCCCGGCTTGCGCACCGAGACGTTGGCATCGCAGCGGAAACTGCCTTCCTGCATGTTGCCGTCGCAGATGCCGATCCAGGTGACGATCTTGTGCAGCTCGCGCGCGTAGGCCACCGCCTCTTCGCTGGAGCGCATGTCGGGCTCGGTCACGATCTCCAGCAGCGGCGTGCCGGCGCGGTTCAGGTCGATGCCGCTCATGCCGTGGAATTCTTCGTGCAGCGACTTGCCCGCGTCTTCCTCCAGGTGGGCGCGCACCAGGCGCACCGTCTTGGGCTCGTCGCCCAGGTAGAACGACACCTCGCCCCCCTGCACCACGGGAATCTCGAACTGGCTGATCTGGTAGCCCTTGGGCAGGTCCGGGTAGAAGTAGTTCTTGCGCGCGAAGATGCTCCTGGGCGCGATGTGCGAGCCCAGGGCGAGCCCCAGCTTGATGGCACAGGCCACCGCCTCGCGGTTCATCACGGGCAGGGTGCCGGGCAGGGCCAGGTCCACGGCGCAGGCCTGGGTGTTGGGCTCGGCGCCGAAGGCGGTGCTGGCGCGGCTGAAGATCTTGCTCTTCGTGGCCAGCTGGGTGTGGGTCTCGAAGCCAATGACGACTTCGTAACCGTGGATCAGTTTCGCAGACATGGGGAGCTGTCCTTGGCTATCAAAAAGGGGAGCTGCCAGCGTTTGATTTATATAGGTTTCAGCATGTTTTTATGCTGAAATGCTTACTGATCAAGCGTAAGCAGCTATGGTATTCAGAGCGGGCTGCGCAGGTGGAAGTCCGTGGCCTGCTGCAGGCGGTGCGCTGCATTGAGCAGGCGCGCCTCTTGAAAATAGTTGCCGATGAGCTGCAGGCCCACCGGCATGCCGCCTTCGCCAAAGCCCGCAGGCACGCTCATGCCGGGCAGGCCGGCCAGCGATGCGGGCAGCGTGAAGATGTCGGCCAGGTAGTCGGCCAGCGGGTCGCTGCCATGCTCGCCGAGCTTCCAGGCCACGGTGGGCGCCACGGGGCCGGCGATCAGGTCGCAGTTCTTGAAGGCGTTCTGGAAGTCGTCGGCGATCATGCGGCGGATCTTCTGCGCCTGCAGGTAGTAGGCGTCGTAGTAGCCGTGGCTCAGCACGTAGGCGCCGATCATGATGCGGCGCTTGACCTCGTCGCCAAAGCCCTCGGCGCGCGTCTGCTTGTACATGCTCAGCAGATCGGTGTAGTCCTTGGCGCGGTGGCCGAACTTCACGCCATCGAAGCGCGAGAGGTTGGACGAGGCCTCGGCCGGCGCGATGATGTAGTAGACGGGAATCGACAGCTCGGTGCGCGGCAGGCTGATGGGCACCAGCGTGGCGCCGAGCTTTTCGTACTCTTTCAGCGCGCCATCGACCGCAGCGCGCACGTCGGGCGCCAGGCCGTCGCCGAAGAATTCGGCCGGGATGCCGATGCGCAGGCCGTCCAGAGAGTCATTGAGTGAACGGCTGAAGTCTTCGGCAGGCAAGTCGAGCGAAGTCGAATCGCGGTCGGGGTCGGGGCCGCACATGGCGGAGAGCAGCAGTGCGCAGTCTTCGGCCGAGCGGGCCATGGGGCCGGCCTGATCGAGACTGGAGGCAAACGCAACCATGCCGTAGCGGCTGGCGCGCCCATAGGTCGGCTTGATGCCGGTGATGCCGCAGAAGGATGCAGGCTGGCGGATCGAGCCACCCGTGTCGGTGCCGGTGACGGCGGGCGCCAGGCGCGCGGCCACGGCCACGGCGCTGCCGCCCGACGAACCGCCGGGAATGCGGTCGGTGGCCCAGGGGTTGCGCACGGGTGCTGGGGCCTCGAAGCCCACCGGGGCGACGGCCGAGTTCTCGTTGGCCGAACCCATGGCGAACTCGTCGCAGTTGAGCTTGCCCAGCGTCACGGCACCCGCCTGGGCCAGGCGCGCGACCACGGTGGCGTCGAACGGCGACTGGTAGCCGGCCAGCATCTTCGAGCCGGCCGTGGTGGGAAAGTCGCGGGTGACGAAGATGTCTTTGTGAGCCAGCGGTACGCCTTCCAGCGCGCCTGCGGTACCGGCGGCGATGCGGGCATCGGCGGCGCGGGCCTGGGCCAGGGTGGCTTCCTCGTTCAGGGCCACATAGGCGCCCAGGTGCTGGTGGGTGTGGGCGCGGGCCAGAAAATGCTGGGCGGCCTCGACGGCGGAAACGCGGCGTTCGCGCAGTTCGGTGGCGAGCTGGGCCACGCCCAGGTCATGCAATGCGGGGTGGGTCATGCGGGGCTCACTCGATCACTTTGGGAACCAGGAACAGGCCGCGTTCGACGGCCGGTGCGCTCTTCTGGTTGGCTTCGCGCTGGTCGGGCTCGCTGGCCACGTCGTCGCGCAGGCGCAGGGCGATGTCCTGGATGGTGGCGACCGGGTGCGCCAGGGGTTCGATGCCCTGGGTATCCACAGCGCGCATTTTCTCCACGATGTCGAAAAAACCATTCAACTGTGTGAGCATGCGCTCACTTTCGTTGGGGCTGAGTTCAAGCCGAGCCAGATGGGCGATGCGGCCAATGTCCTGGGATGTCAGTGCCATAGGGGGAAAATGGATCGGAAACCGGATGTAAAGCTTCGCAAGCGGGAATTGCGGCAGGAGTTATTCACAGGGGATGCGTTATTATCCCGCCTTTGCTGCAAAAGACCGCAATGGGCCGGATGTTGCACGCAAAAAGCCAGTTTAGACCCCACAAAACCGGCGATGGCAGGCCGAAGCGCTTGTCGTGCCCGAGAGGATTTTTGAATGTTCGGAGCTTTCCGTCGGTACTTTTCCACCGATCTTGCCATTGACCTTGGCACCGCCAACACCCTGATTTTCGCGCGAGGCAAAGGTCTGGTGCTCGATGAGCCCTCCGTGGTGGCGATCCGCCATGAAAGTGGTCCGCACGGCAAGAAGGTCATCCAGGCCGTGGGCCGCGAGGCCAAGGCCATGCTGGGCAAGGTGCCCGGCAACATCGAGGCCATCCGCCCGATGAAGGATGGCGTGATCGCCGACTTCGTGATCACCGAGCAGATGATCAAGCAGTTCATCAAGATGGTGCACCCGCGCACCCTGCTCACGCCCAGCCCGCGCATCATCATCTGTGTGCCCTGCGGTTCCACCCAGGTCGAGCGCCGCGCCATCAAGGACGCGGCCGAAGCGGCCGGTGCCACGGCGGTCTACCTCATTGAAGAACCCATGGCCGCCGGCATCGGCGCGGGCCTGCCAGTGTCCGAGGCTTCCGGCTCCATGGTCGTGGACATCGGCGGCGGCACCACCGAGGTGGGCGTGATCTCGCTTGGTGGCATGGTCTACAAGGGCAGCGTGCGCGTGGGCGGCGACAAGTTCGACGAAGCCATCATCAGCTACATCCGCCGCAACTACGGCATGCTGATCGGTGAGCCCACGGCGGAAGCCATCAAGAAGCAGATCGGTAGCGCCTTCCCCGGTTCGGAAGTGCGCGAGATGGAAGTGCGCGGCCGCAACCTCTCCGAGGGCGTGCCGCGCAGCTTCACGATTTCTTCCAACGAAGTGCTGGAAGCCCTGACCGAACCGCTCAACCAGATCGTATCGGCCGTCAAGAACGCGCTCGAGCAGACGCCGCCCGAACTGGGCGCCGACATCGCCGAGCGCGGCATGATGCTGACGGGCGGCGGCGCCCTGCTGCGCGACCTCGACCGCCTGCTGGCCGAGGAAACCGGCCTGCCCGTGCTCGTGGCGGAAGACCCGCTGACCTGCGTGGTGCGTGGCTGCGGCATCGCGCTGGAGCGCATGGACCGTGCCGGCAGCATCTTCACCAGTGAGTGATGCACGAGGGCCTAGCCACATGCGGGCCCCGCACGCCAACATGGGCATGAATCAACGTGTTTTCTCGCGGTATGCTGCCATGGTGGAGAACCACCCCATGAGCCACGCCTGACCGGGACACACCATGCCGCTTGGAACCCTGGACCGCAGAGCCCCCTCCTTCTTCCGGCAGGGGCCCTCGGCCCTTTCCCAACTTGTCCTGTACAGCGCCTTGGCGCTGTTTTTGATGGTGGCAGATGCGCGCTTCCGGGTGGCAGAACCGCTGCGCAAGGTCGTGGCCACCGTGCTGTATCCCGCCCAGTGGCTCATGCTCCAGCCCGTGGCCATGGTGGATCACGCCACCCGGTATTTTCAGTCCCTGGATAGCGCACAGGCGCAGTCCGATGCCGCGCGCAAGCAGTTGACCCTGCTGGCGCAGCGCGCCCACCAGGCGGATCAGCTGGGGCAGGAGAATGACCGCCTGCGGCGATTGCTCGACCTGCGCGAGCGCTTGCAAGTGCCGGCCCAGGCGGCACAGATTCTTTACGATACGGCCGACCCGTACTCGCGGCGGGTCATGGTGGATCGGGGTCAGGATACAGGCGTGCTGCCGGGCTCGCCCGTGCTCGACGGAGCCGGTATTCTGGGCCAGGTGACGCGGGTTTATCCGTTTGTAAGCGAGGTCACGCTGCTGACCGACCGTGAGCAGGCCATCCCGGTTCTCAACAACCGCACCAGTGCCCGGGGCGTGGCATATGGCGACCCGGTCGCGAGCCACGGCGGCGGTATCGAGCTGCGCTTCGTGTCCGCCAACGCCGATGTCCAGGAAGGCGATCAGCTCACGACCAGCGGCCTGGATGGGGTGTACCCGCCCGGTCTGCCGGTGGCCCGTGTGGTGCGGGTCGAGCGGCGGGCCGATTCGGCTTTCGCGCGGATCTATTGCGAACCTGCGGCCGCGATCCAGGGGGCGCGCCATGTGTTGCTGCTGCAGCCTCTGACCGGCCAGCTGCCACAACGCCCCGAGCCCGACCAGCCCGAAACGGCGGTCCGTAAAAAAGGCCGCAAATGAAGATCTGCCAGAAGAGACCGGCCTGCGCCTGCCGTACCGAGGAAGGGTCGCCATGATCATGCCGCGTGGGCAGCAGCTGTTGCTGCCGGTCAACCCCGTCTTCATTGGTGCCAGCCTGGTGGCTGCATTGGCGTTCAATATGCTGCCCTTGGGGCGCGCACCCTGGATGCCGGACGCGCTCATCGTGCTGCTGGCTTTCTGGGGGGTGCACCAGCCACTGCGGGTGGGGATGGGAATCGCCTTTCTGCTGGGGCTGTGCATGGATGTGCAGCAATCAGCCTTGCTGGGACAGCATGCGCTGGCCTACGTGGCGTTGCTGTATGGCACCGAGCGCATCCACCGGCGTGTCCTGTGGTTTCGGCCCCTGGAGCAATCGCTGCAGATGATCGGGCTGTTCTTTGCCGCCCATGCGGTGCATCTGTTGGTCGGTATGGGTGCGGGCGGGGCTTGGCCGGGGTTTTCGATGCTGCTGTCCCCGCTGTTCGAAACGCTGCTCTGGCCTTTGGCCAGCTGGGTGCTGCTCGCACCGCAGCGCCGCTCGCTGGACCACAACGAAAATCGTCCGCAATGACTCGCCTCGAAGGATCTCTGGCACCCCTGCGGGGCAGCGCCGCCCCGCAGGCGACCCTCGTTGATGCCGTTGGGTTGTCATGACTGAATTGCGCAATGTCGAACTCGATGCGCAGCGCTTTCGTCTGCGGATCCTGGTGGTGGCTGCGGTGGTTTTTGCGGCTTTCTGCCTGGTTCTCGCACGGCTGGTGTTTCTGCAGGTCGTGCGGCATGAAGACCTGGCGGAGCAGGCGGAAAGCAACCGTACCGCCGTGGTGCCCATCGTGCCCAATCGGGGGCTCATCCTCGATCGCAATGGCGTGGTTCTGGCCACCAACTATGCCGCCTACACGCTCGAGATCACCCCTTCCAGGGTGGCAGACCTGGACGAGACCATCGAGGCGCTGGGCCAGGTGATCGATATCCACCTGCGTGACAAGCGCCGTTTCCGGCGCCTGATGGATGAATCCCGTGGGTTCGAATCCCTGCCCATCCGCACCCGCCTGACCGATGAGGAGGTGGCGCGCTTTGCGGCACAGCGCTACCGTTTCCCCGGAGTGGATGTGAAGGCGCGGTTGTTCCGCAACTACCCGCTGGGAGAAGTGGGCAGCCATGCCATCGGCTACATCGGCCGCATCAACCAGACGGAAAAAGCGCGCATCCAGGATTCGGAAGACGAAGCCAATTACCGGGGCACCGAATACATCGGCAAACTGGGAATAGAGCAGAGTTTCGAGACGCAGTTGCACGGCACCACCGGGGTGGAGCAGATGGAGACCTCGGCCGGGGGTCGCGCCGTGCGCAGGCTCGACAGTTTTCCCGCCACCCCGGGGCAGACGGTGACGCTGTCGCTCGACATCAAGCTGCAAAAACTCATCGAGGATCTGTACGGCGAGCGCCGCGGTGCACTGGTGGCCATCGATCCGCGCAACGGCGAAATACTGGCGCTGGTCAGCAAGCCCACGTTCGACCCAAACCTGTTCGTCGAAGGCATTGACGTCGAGAACTGGAACGCGCTCAACAATTCGCTGGACAAGCCCCTGCTCAACCGCGCCCTGCGCGGGACCTATCCGCCCGGCTCCACATACAAGCCGTTCATGGGCATGGCGGCCCTGGAAACCGGCAAGCGCACGCCGGGGGCCGTCACCATGGACAACGGCTCCTGGACCTTTGGGGGGCATACCTTCCGAAGCCATGGCGACCATGGCCTGGGTGCGGTCGACATGCACCGCAGCATCGTGCAGTCGAGCAATGTGTACTACTACCAGCTGGCCAACGACATGGGCGTGGATGCCATGCACGACTTCATGAAGCCGCTGGGCTTTGGTCAGATCACCGGAATCGATCTGAATGGCGAAGTGCGCGGGGTCTTGCCCAGCCAGGCCTGGAAGCGCGATGCCTACCGCCGCCCCGAGCAGAAAAAATGGTACGCCGGAGAAACCATCTCGCTGGGAATCGGCCAAGGCTACAACAACTTCACCATGCTGCAGCTGGCGCTGGCCACCGCCACCCTGGTCAACGGAGGCGTGCAGCACCGGCCCCACCTGGGGATGGCCACGATGGATGCCGTGACGCGGGAACCCCGTTCGATCGAGCAGGCCCCGTCCGTGAATCTGGGCTACAAACCCTCCAATGTCGAAGTGATCAAGCGCGCCATGGTGGCTGTGACCCAGAGCGGTACCTCGACGCGTGTCTTTGCCGGGGCGCGTTACCTCTCCGGCGGCAAGACGGGCACGGCGCAGGCGGTGACGATCGGGCAGAAGGAGAAGTACAACGCGGCCAAGATGGAGGAGCGTCAGCGCGACCATGCCCTCTATATCGCCTTCGCGCCCGCCGAGGAGCCGCGCATTGCCATTGCGGCCATTGTCGAGAACGCCGGGTTCGGTGCCGCCCATGCGGCGCCCATTGTGCGGCGTGCTTTTGACTATTGGCTGCTGGGTGAGTATCCCAGCGAGGAAGACATCGCAGCCGTACGCAAGGGCCAGGCCGCCGCACCCATCGGCAAACCGCGTCCGGTGGACGAAGTGCCGCTGTCCGCGGCGCCCTGATCAGTCGGGGATGCCGGTGCGGGCTGGTGGGTCCATCTGGCTGAAAACCAGCGCTGCCACCACCAGACTGGCGCCCGCCAGGCCGGCCCAGCCCAGGCTTTCCCCGAGCAGAAACCAGGCCGTGAACGCTGCGAACACCGGCTCCAGCCCGAAGACGATGGCGCTGCGCATGGCATCCACACGTTGCTGGCCCCAGGCTTGCAGGGTGACCACCACCACACTGGCCACCAGTCCCAGGTAGAGCAGCGCCACCCAGGCAGGAGTGCCGAGCGAGCCCAGGGCCTGCATCCACGACAGGCCTTCCTCGCGCGACAGCAGCAGCAGCGTGGAGGCCAGGCACATCATGGTGGCCTGGGCGGCTGCCATGCGGGTGGCCCGCAACGGAAAATCGCGGTTGCTGCGTGAACATTCCTCCAGTGCCAGGATGTAGATGGCATAGAAGAAGGTGCTGGCCAGGGTGAGCGTATCGCCCAGGTTCCAAGGTTCGTTTTCGTGGAACATCAGCACCATGCCGGCGCAGGCCATGGCGCAGGCAGCCCACAATCGCCAGCCATAGCGCCGCCCGAGCACCAGCATGGCGATGATGGGCACCACGAGGACGTTGAGCCCGGTCACGAATGCGTTGCGGTTGCTGCTGGTGCGCGCCAGCCCCTCGATCTGCAGCCAGAACGCCAGGAACAGCAGCAGCCCCAGCGCACAGCCCCACAGTCGCTCATTGCGGCGCATGCCCCACCACAGGGGGCCGAGCACCAGCAGGGCGATGGCAAAGCGCAGCCAGATGATCTGCAGGGCATCGAGCTGCGCGGACAGCAGCTTCATGGCGGGAAACGTGGTGCCCCAGACCATGGTGACAATCAGCAGGGCCCACAGGCCGAAACGTTCAGAGCGCATGAAAAAAGCTGACCGGTTGCCCGGTCAGCTTTGGTGGAAGACCCGGATGTTGGGGTCAGTTGAAGAGGTAGCGTGCTTGCAGGTTCAGGCGTGTCATGTTGCCCTTGTCGCCGCCAAAGGTGATGCGGCGGCCGCCCAGCAGTTCGCCGCCGAGTTCGACGTTCTTGATGGGCGAGTAGTACAGGCCTGCATGCCACTGGAACAGCTTCAGGTTGCCGTTGGCACCGTAGGCATTCACGTAGTCGTCACCAAGTGCATTGCGCGAGCGCACCCAGGCCATGGACAGGGTGCCGCGCAGCTTCTCGCTAAACACGTTGCCCAGGCCCAGCACCACGCCCTGGGCGCGGTCCAGGCGCAGGCGGGTGCCATCCACCACGGGGTAGTTGGCGCCCACAAGGTAGGCGCCGTCGTTATCGCCATCCATCAGGGTGTATTGCGCCATCAGGGTGGTGGTGCCGGTGATCTTGTAGGCGCCCGACAGGCCGAAGCCCATGCCGCGCTTGCTCACGCCGCCCATGCGCTGCTCGTGCGACAGGACGCGTGCGCTCATGCTGCCCCAGTCGTAGGCCTTGTCGATGCGGGCGACGAGGTTGGGCGAGTGCGCACCGTCGGAGGGGTCTTCCAGCGCGAACTGGAACTTTGCCAGGCTGGGGTTGTTGTAGGTGTAGCGCACCTGCACGGGGCGGCGGAAGGTCGCGCCCGGTGGGCCGTTGAAGTCCACGGTCTCGGGCAGGTTGTCGATGTCCATGAAGGTGGACCAGGTCTGGCCGATCAGCCAGCCTGCGTACTCGCCGTAGGCGTGGCGCAGGCGCAGGCGATTGCGGTTGCACTCGGCGCCGCAGTAGCCGTAGAAGTCGGCTTCGATCTTGGTGTTGAACGCGCCGTTGGCGAGCGGGGTGGAGGTCTCGAAGCCGAAGCGCGAAGTCTGGCCCGTCAGCACGGTCTTGCCATGGTCGCTGCTGCCCAGGGGCTGCTCCATCAGGTTGGAGAAATTGTCGCCGGGCGCCGTGCCCTTGAAGTCCTTGATCAGGTTGGCCTCGGCGTGGCCGTACACGCGGATCGAGGTTTCGCTACCGGGTAGGCGAAAGCTCCCCGGAATGTCGCCCAGCACCACAGCGTCTTTCTGCTTGAGTTCGACGGCGTCGATGCGGTCGTTCCAGGCCGATGCCGAGGCGGCAGGCGCCTGGGCCTGCTGCGTCTTGAGCTGGTTCAGCTCGGCGCGCAGGGCTTTGAGCTCGTTGCGCAGCTCTTCAAAATCCTTGGCAGACTGGGCCAGGGCGCCCGGGGGCAGGCTGCACAGGCCGGCGGCCAGCAGGGTCACGAATGCAGGGGTCAGTTTCATGGTCACTCCGTTGGGTTTTTGGGGGTGTTGCGAAGGCAGTGGGCTCTGGATCTCAGTCGCCCATGCGGCCAATGAAGGCCCGGATGCGGTCATTGCCCGGGTCGTTGAAGAAAGCGGCCGGTGGGGCATCGTGGGCAATGCGGCCCTGGTCGAAGAACAGCACGCGGTCGGCCACCTCGCGGGCAAAGCCCATTTCGTGCGTGACCACGATCATGGTCATGCCGCCGCGCGCCAGTTCGCGCATCACATCGAGCACTTCCTGCACCATTTCAGGGTCGAGGGCCGAGGTGGGCTCGTCGAACAGCATCACCTGCGGCGCCATCGCGAGAGCCCGGGCAATGGCCACGCGCTGCTGCTGGCCCCCTGAAAGCTGCCAGGGGTATTTGTGGGCATGTTCGTGCAGGCCCACACGGCGCAGCAGCACCATGGCCTGCTCGTTGGCCTGCGCACGGGGCGTGCGGCGAATGCGCCGGGGTGCCAGCGTGATGTTGTCGAGCACGCTCAGGTGTCCGAACAGGTTGAACTGCTGGAAGACCATGCCCACTTCGCAGCGCTGCTGCTGCAGGGTGTGCGGGTCGTCCGTCACCGGAACACCGCCGACGGTGATGGTGCCGCTGTCGTGGGGCTCGAGACGGTTGATGGCGCGCAGCAGGGTGCTCTTGCCCGAACCCGAGGCGCCGATGATCACCGTCACCTCGCCGGTGTTGAAATGGGTCGAGACATCGCGCAGCACCTGGTGCGTACCGAACGACTTGCAGACACGGTCTGCCACGATGTAGGGGGTGGGCTGGCTCATCGGCTGCGTCCCTCCACATCGAAGCGGTACTCGATGGCGTTGGAAATCTGCGTGACCAGCGTGGTCAGCAGCAGGTAGGTGACGGCCACGGTGGTGAGGGTGGCAATCGGCTGAAAGGTGGCCGACTGGATGCGGTTGCCCACGTTGGTCAGCTCCACCACACCAATGGCATAAGCCAGCGAGGAGTCCTTGAGCAAGGCCACGAAGTTGCTCACCAGCGGGGGGAGCGAAATCTTGAAGGCCTGCGGGAAAACCACATCAAAAAAAACATGGAAACGCCCCAGGCCCAGGGCGCGTGCCGCCTCGGTCTGCCCGCGCGGCACGGCCAGCAGGCCGGCACGGATGGCTTCGGCGTTGTAGGCCCCGACGTTCAGCGACAGCGCCACCACGGCGGCGGCAAAGTCCGGCAGGTTGAGCCCGGGCACGAGCACTGGCAGGGCGAAATAGACAAACAGGATCTGCACCAGCAGCGGCGTACCGCGAATGACCCAGATGTAGAAGCCTGCCACCCAGCGAAGGGCTGTCCAGCGCGCCGTGCGCGCCAGGGCGGCGCCCGTGCCCAGCGCCAGCCCGACGCTGCCGCTGACCAGGGTGAGCCACAGCGTGGTGCGGGCACCGGCAGAGAAAGCCTGCGCATTCGGGCCAATCGGCTCGGGCAGGAACGACAGCACCTGACCCAGCAGGGCCAGGGCGAGCACCATCAGGACCAGAGCGCTGACCAGCGTGGCATTGCTGCGCTGCTGGCGGCTCCAGTGGTGCGGCCAAAGGGCGATAAGCATGAAAATCCGTCCGGCGGGGCGCAGGCCCGCGCTCAGTTGCAGCGCACGTCTTCGTTGAAGTATTTCTTGGAAAGCTGCGTATAGCTGCCGTCGGCCATGGTGTCGGCCAGGGCCTTGGACCAGCCCTGTGCAAGCGACTGGTTGCCCTTGGAGACGGCGGCGGCGATGCGTTCGATGAAGAGCATTTCACCCAGCTTGAAACCTGCGTTGGGGTTCTTGTCCACCACGGCCTTGGCGACAAAGCGGTCGGTCACCCAGGCATCGACGCGGCGCGAGTTGAGGGCGCTGCGCGCATCCACGTCGGTGGGGAAATTCTTCATTTCCTTGATGGCGGAGACCTTCTGCACGTTTTCCAGGTAGCTGGTGCCGGTCTGCACCGCCACCACCTTGCCCGCCAAGTCCTTGGCGGTGCGGATGGCGGGGTCCATCGCGATGATCATGCCGCCCGAGCAGTAGTGTGGCTGCGTGAAGGTGACGGCCTTGGCGCGCTCCTCGGTGATGCCGTGAGAGGCGATCACGAGGTCCCAGCGGTCCTGGCGCAGGCCGGTGAGCAGGGCGTCGAAGCCCAGGGTCTTCCACTGGATGGTCACGCCCATCTTCTTGGCCACGAGTTCAGCCAGTTCGACCTCGAAGCCGGTCAGGGTGGTGCCGTTGAAGAAGTTGAAGGGGGCAAACTGCCCTTCGGTGGCAATGAGGATCTTGCCGTCTTTCTTGATTTCGTCGAACGTGCGGGCCTGGGCGGCAAACACGGCGCACAGCGCCACGGCGGAGGCAACAACCTTGAGCAACTTCATTGCGTGTCCTGTCAGGGGTGGTTCAGGTACAAAAAAATCCGGCCTGCGGGTAGCGCAGCCGGAACCAGAAAATCGGCACGCCCGCATGGGGTTACCAAGCAGACATGTCATCAAACTGACGCAATTATAGGCGGGGGCTATTTGCTTATGCCTATTGCGGAGAACCCCTATGGTCAGCGCAGGAAGGCGTCGTAACCGGTCTTGAGGATCAGTGCGCTGACCACGAAGATGAAAATCCAGCGCACGAAATGGGCGCCGTGTTTGAGGGCCATGTGCGTGCCCAGCAGGCTGCCGACCACGTTGGCCACGGCCAGGGGGATGGTGAGATGCCACCAGACATGGCCCTTGGCGGTGAACAGGATGATGGCTGCGATGTTCGTGGAGACGTTGAGCAGCTTGGCCGACGCCGAGGCATTGAGAAAGTCGTAGCCCAGCAGGCGCACGAACAGGAAGACAAAGAAGCTGCCCGTGCCCGGGCCGAAGAAGCCGTCATAGAAGCCCACGGTCAGGCCGATCAGGCTGGCGACCAGTCCTTCGGCCCGTGCGGCCAGCCGGGGCACATGGTGGCGTCCGAGATCCTTCTTGGCCAGTGTGTAGACGAGCACCACCAGCAGTACCAGCGGCAGCAGGCGGCGCAGGAAATCGGGCGACAGGATGGTGACGGCCCAGGCCCCCGCGAAAGCCCCCGCAAATCCGGCCAGCGACGCCGGCAACATGGACTGCCACCGGATCTGCACGCGGCGGCTGTATTGCCATGTGGCCATGGACGTGCCCCACACCGATGCGCTTTTGTTCGTGCCCAGCAAGGTGGCCGGGGGGGCGCCGGGGAAGGTGGCAAACAGCGCCGGCAGCAGAATCAGGCCGCCGCCGCCCACGATCGCATCTACGAAACCGGCGAACAGGGAGGCCAGAGAAACCAGTATCCATTCCATGCCGGGATTGTCGCACCCCGTGTGCGAATGATTTGCTTACATACGACCCGATGCCCTGTGTGCCGCCAAGCGTGCGGGGGAAAAGGCCAGACGAAAAAAAACGCCGACAGAGTCGGCGCTTAAAAAAATGACACCTCATCGGGTGTTTGGGAATGTGGTTGTGGCTGTAGGTTGTCTCCTCGGCCCCCCGTTCGGCGCACCGGGGTGCGCTTTCGAGTGGTCGTACTGTAACGGCGCAAGCCCTGGAGTGGGATAGGGGATTTCCCGCCCTTTCGGCCGCTGCTCAGCGGGCGTTGTCTTCCGCGATCCAGGCTGCTGCTTTCTCGGCCATCATCAGCGTGGGGGAGTTGGTGTTGCCACTGGTGATGAGGGGCATGGCCCCCGCGTCCACCACGCGCAGTCCGGCAATGCCGCACACGCGCAGGCGCGCGTCGAGCACGGTCATGGGGTCGTCGGTACGGCCCATCCGGGTGGTGCCCACGGGGTGGAAAATGGTGGTGGCGATGTCCCCAGCCAGGCGGGTGAGTTCCTCGTCGGTCTGGAACTGCACGCCCGGCTTGTATTCCTCGGGTTGGTAGCGCGCCAGCGCTGGCTGGGCCACGATGCGGCGCGTCACGCGCAGGCTGTCGGCCGCCACCTGGCGGTCCTCGGGCGTACTGAGGTAATTGGGGGCGATGGCGGGGGCGTCCTGGAAGTTGCAGCTCTTGATCTGCACCGTGCCCCGGCTCGTCGGGTTGAGATTGCAAACGCTGGCGGTGAATGCGGGAAAGCCATGCAGCGGCTCGCCGAAGGCATCGAGCGAGAGCGGCTGCACGTGGTATTCGATGTTCGGCCAGGGCTGGTCGGCGCTGCTGCGCGTGAACGCGCCGAGCTGCGACGGGGCCATGCTCATCGGGCCGCTGCGGTTGATGGCGTACTCCAGGCCGATCCTGGCCTTGCCGACGAGCGAGCTGGCGAGCGTGTTGAGCGTCTTGACGCCCTTGACCTTGTAGACCGAGCGGATCTGCAGGTGGTCCTGCAGATTGGCGCCCACGCCGGGCAGGTCGTGCACCACGTCGATGCCGTGCTGGCGCAGCAGTTGCGCCGGGCCAACGCCCGAGAGCTGCAGCAACTGCGGCGAATTGACGGCGCCCGCGCTGAGCACCACTTCGCGCGTCGCGTGCGCCGTGACCATCTCCTTGCCATTCCAGACCTGCACTCCGGTGCAGCGACGGCTCCCGTCGGCCTGGGTTTCGATGATGAGCCGGGTGGCGTGCGCGTGGGTCCACATCTCGAAGTTGGGGCGCCCGTAGCAGGTGGGGCGCAGAAAGGCCTTGGCCGTGTTCCAGCGCCAGCCCTTTTTCTGGTTCACCTCGAAGTAGCCCACGCCCTCGTTGTTGCCGCTGTTGAAGTCGTCGGTGGCCGGAATGCCCGCCTGTTGCGCCGCGTGGGCGAACGCGTCGAGCACGTCCCAGCGCAGGCGTTGCTTCTCCACGCGCCACTCGCCCGTGCTACCGGTGGCTTTGTTGCCGTGCAGGCGCCTGAAGTTCTCGTTGACCCCCTCAGGCTGGTCCAGGCGCCAGTGGTCTTCATGGCGGCGGAAGGCCGGCAGCACGTTGTCCCAGCGCCACTCATCGTCGCCCGTGAGCTGGGCCCACTGGTCATAGTCGCGTGCCTGGCCGCGCATGTAGATCATGCCGTTGATGCTGCTGCAGCCGCCCAGCGTCTTGCCACGCGGATAACGCAGGCTGCGGCCGTTGAGGCCGGCGTCGGGCTCGGTCTGGTAGAGCCAGTCGGTGCGAGGGTTGCCAATGCAGTAGAGGTACCCCACGGGGATGTGGATCCAGTGGTAGTCGTCCTTGCGACCCGCTTCGATGAGCAGCACGCGCCGGTTGCTGTCGGCGCTCAGGCGGTTGCACAGCAGGGCGCCGGCTGTGCCGCCACCGATGATGATGTAGTCGAAAGTGGTATCGCTCATGGTGTCTCTGGGTTGGAATCGGCAGCCGTCTGTGCGGCCTCTGGCGCCTATTGTGCGATGCCGGCAAGGGTTGCATGTCTCATGCGACTATTTTGCTATTAAATAGATAGCTTGTAGCGCAAACCAGCATTGAGTTATGTGACATTTTTAATGATACTCTGGCGATGGGAAGGGCGTCCCCGGGCTCCTGCCGCCGCTGGGCGGTGGGCCAGCCGCTACCATGTGCGGTCCGCAGCCGCTAGCCCCTACCGCTCCATTCCTGCTCCGCCATGTCCGACAGTTCGCCCCGCATTGACCGCGCCGACACGCCCACAGGGCTGTGTGCCCTGCCGCGCGGGCGCTGGGGCGCGGCCGAACTGGGCACGCGGGCGCAGTGGCTGGCGCTGTCGGCGCAGCTCGGCGCTTTGCCCGCCGATGCGGGCCTGGCCTGGGACCTGCGCGGCCTGCAATGGCTCGACCATGTGGGCGCGCAGTTGCTCTGGAACCACTGGGGCCAGGCCTGGCCGCAACGTCTGGAACTGGACCCCGGCCAGCGCGCCATGCTCGAACGCGTGGCCGGGTTCACCACGGTGGCCCCGCCGCCCGAGCCCTGGCGCCTGGCCGACCAGGTGGACCGGCTCGGCGTGCTGGTGCTGCATGGCCTGGACCATGCCCGCCACCTGCTGGTGCTGGTGGGTCAGATGCTGCTCGACAGCCTGCGCCTGGTGCGTGCGCCACGCCGTGCCCCCTGGCGCGATGTGTCGGGCCACCTCTACCGCATGGGCGCCACGGCGCTGCCCATCACGGCGCTGGTGGGCTTTCTCATCGGCGTGGTGCTGGCCTATCTGATGTCGCTGCAGTTGCGCCAGTTTGGCGCCGAGGCCTTCATCGTCAACATCCTGGGCATCTCGCTAATCCGCGAACTGGGCCCCATGCTCGCCGCCATCCTGGTGGCGGGGCGATCGGGCTCCGCCATCACGGCGCAGATCGGTGTGATGCGCGTCACCGAAGAACTCGACGCCATGCGCGTGATGGGCATCCCGCACGGCTTCCGGCTGGTGCTGCCGCGCGCGCTGGCGCTGGCGCTGGCCATGCCGCTCATCAGCGTCTGGACCACGCTGGCGGCGCTGGCGGGCGGCATGCTCGCGGCCGACCTGGCCATGGGCATCTCGCCGGCGTATTTTTTCCATGCGCTGCCCGCTGCCGTGGGCTTTGGCAACCTCACGCTGGCGCTGTCCAAGTCGGTGGTTTTTGGCACGCTGATCGCGCTCATCGGCTGCCACTGGGGCCTGCGCGTCAAGCCCAATACCCAGAGCCTGGGCGAGGGCACCACGGCCTCGGTGGTCACCTCGATCACCATGGTCATCATCGTCGATGCGCTGTTCGCCGTGGCCTTCAAGAACGTGGGCTTTTGACCTATGGACGCCGCCGTGCAGCCCCTTTCCAGTGCCGAGACCGTGGTCCGTATCGAGGGCCTTTGGTCGGTCTTCGGCAAGGGCAGCGAGGCCTTCGCCGTGCACCAGGACCTGGACCTGACCGTGCGCAAAGGCGAGATGCTCGCGCTCGTGGGCGGCTCGGGCACGGGCAAGACGGTGCTGCTGCGCCAGATGCTGGGTCTGATGCACCCGGCGCGCGGCAGTGTCACCGTGCTGGGCCGTTCGGCCGAGCTGATGGGCGGCGAGGGCGCGGCCAGCCGCGTGGGCATGCTGTTCCAGCACGGCGCGCTGTTCTCGGCCTTCAACGTGCTCGACAACATCGCCTTTGCGCTCAACGAGCAGGGCACGCTGCCGCCCGATCTGGTGCGCGACGCCGCCATGGTCAAGCTGCAGATGGTGGGCCTCAAGCCCGAGCACGCCACCCGCATGCCGGCCGACCTGTCGGGCGGGATGATCAAGCGCGTGGCGCTGGCGCGCGCGCTCATCATGGACCCGCCGCTGCTGCTGCTCGACGAACCCACCGCCGGCCTGGACCCCAACGGCGCCGACGAATTCTGCGCCCTGGTGCGTGAGCTGCACGCTGCGCTGGGCCTGACCATGGTGATGGTCACGCACGACCTCGATACCCTGTTCGCCCTGGCCACGCGGGTGGCGGTGCTGGCCGACAAGAAGGTCATCGTCACCGACGTGCCCTCCAAGGTGGCGCAGTTTGACCACCCCTTCGTGCACGATTTCTTCCAGGGGGAGCGTGGCCGCCGAGCCATGGCCGACCTGCCCACCGCCGCCGAGGAACACTGATGGAAAACAAGTCGCATGCCTTTGCCGCAGGCATTTTCGTGATGGTCGTCACCGCCCTGGTGATCGGCCTGGGCGTCTGGCTGACGCGCGACCGGGGCAACTACAACACCTACGAACTCTCCAGCCGCGAGGGCGTCAGCGGCCTGCAGCCGCAGGCGGCCGTGCGCTACAAGGGGGTGTCGGTGGGCAAGGTCACGCACATCGGGTTCGACACCCAGACCAACGGCAACGTGCTGATCCGCATCGCCGTGAGTGTGGACGCGCCCATTTCGCCCACCACCTACGCCGTGCTCGGCTACCAGGGCGTGACCGGGCTGGCCTATGTGCTGCTCGACGACGCCGGCGAGAGCTACCCGCCCCTGCCGCCCGGTCCGAGCGGCCTGCCGCGCCTGCCGCTGCGCAACTCGCCCTTCAGCCAGATCTCCGAGCAGGCGCCGGCGATCCTGAGCCAGGTGCAGGAGGCCACCAAGCGCATCAACCAGCTGCTGGACGAGGACAACCAGCGCCTGCTGCGCGAGGCCGTGGCGAATATCGGCCAGGCAGCGGGCGGCGTCAACGCCCTGAGCCGCCGGCTCGATGCCACCGTGCAGCAGCGCCTGGACCCGGCCCTGGCCGCGTTGCCGCCGCTGGCACAGGATGCCCGCCAAACCCTGCAGTCGCTGCAACAGGCCGGCGCGCAGGTGTCCGCCACGGCCGCCGAGTTTGGCCAGACGGCCCAGCGCCTCAACGCCCCCGGAGGCGTCATCGACCAGGCCACCCGCAGCGCGCAGACCCTGTCCCAGGCGGTGGACCGCTTCGGCACCAGCACCCTGCCGCGCATGGAGCGCGCAGCCGACGAAACCGCCCGCGCCGCCCGCCTGACCGGGCGCGCCGCCGCTGCCGTGAGCGACAACCCGCAGGGCTTCCTGTATGGACCTGGGCGCGGCCTGCCTGGTCCGGGGGAGCCCGGCTTCACACCACCGCAGCCAAAGCCTGCAGGAGAGTAAGCATGAATGCTATGAAAAACAGAGCTGCACGCGCTTTATCAATGGGCGTAGCAGCAGTTTTTGTTCAAATACTTCTGGTGGGCTGCTCGGCCCTGCCCGCGCCACCCGTGCGCCCCGTGCTGTACGACTTCGGACCGGGCCTGCAGGCCCCCGCCGCTTCGGCGGCGTTGGCGCCTTTGGCGCCGCTGGCCCTGGAAACCGTGGACAACGCCAGCCTGCCCGACGGCGTGTCCCTGGTCTATTACCGCCTGGCCTACGCCGATGCACAGCAACTGCGCCCCTACCAGGCGGCGCGCTGGAGCCAGCCACCCCAGCAACTCATGCGCGAGAGTCTGCAGGCCCGCCTGGGACAGCGCCGTGCGGTGATCGGCACGGGTGGCGCCCTGGCCACGGCGCGTGTGGATGGGCTGCCCCCGGCAGTGCTGCGGGTGGAGCTGGAGGAGTTCAGCCATGTCTTCGCCAGCCCGGCGCAAAGTGCGGGTCTGGTGCGACTGCGCGCCACGCTCACGCAGCCATCGGCCCAGGGTGAGAATCTGGTGGCTCAGCGCCTGTTCGTCGCGCAACAACCTGCCGCCACACTGGACGCCGCTGGTGGTGCCCGCGCCATCGCCCAGGCCGCCGAGCAGGTGGCCCAGCAGGTGGCCGACTGGCTGGAGCAGGCCGGACGCTGACCTGCCTGCGGACCCCGATCTGACAGTCGGCGTAGGTCTGTGCTGACGCCGGGTGCGTGATGCTGCCTACGCCGCGTCTGCCGCCCGAAACCTAAAGTTTCCCCATCGCCTCACGCAGTGGTTCCCGGCACAACGCCCGGATGGCTGAAGCGAGCAGATGAAGGAAGCAACCATGAACGAAGACCGCATCAAGGGCAACTGGAAGCAATTCACCGGCAAGATCCAGGAGCAATGGGGCAAACTGACGAATGACGACCTGGAAGTGATCGCTGGCAAGCGCGAACAATTCATCGGCAAGCTGCAGGAGCGCCACGGTCTGGCGCGAGAAGCCGCGGAAAAGCAGTTCAAGGAATGGCAGGAACGCAATCCCGGTTTCTATTTCGACGAGTGATTCCTTTTCCAAATCATTCGTGTCTAGGCGCGAAGCCACAGGCAGTGCTGTAGCACGACAAGGCGAAGCAACAACGACACGGGTGATTTAGAAATGGAATGGGTGACGCAGGGCCTGCAGAGGCCTTGCAGCGGCGCGCGCACCCCGGTGCCGCGCCACTTTTCTGATTTTTGGAGACTGACACGATGACCTGGGCACGCCACCTGATGCTTCTGGCCTCCGCCAGCCTGATGGCCACGGGCGCTTTGGCCATGGACCTGGCCGAATACAACACCGCCAGGCAGCGCATCGGGGCCGATACCAAGGTTCGCCTGGAGAAATGCCGCCCGCTGAGCGGCAATGCCAGGGATGTCTGCGCGAAAGAAGCCAGGGGCGTGGAACGCATCGCCCGGGCCGATCTCGATGCCCTGTACCGGCCCAGCGAGCAGGCCCATTTCAAGGCACGCGTCGCGCGGGCCAACGTGGCCTACGAGGTCGCACGGGAAAAATGCGATGACCTGGCCCACCAGCCCAGAAAAGTGTGTCAAAAAGACGCCAAAGGGGTCCATGTGCGCGCCGTCGAAGATGCCAAGGTGGCCCAGGTAGAGGAGCGTGCGGGGGACACCCCGGCGGCCAAGAGTGCCGCCGTGGTCCAGGCACGCAAGGATGCCGCCGCCGAACGCCGCAAAGCCGATTTCGACGCCGCCAAGGCGCGCTGTGACGCGCTCTCGGGGGATCTTCAATCGAAGTGCGTCGCTGATGCCCGGCGCGTCTACGCCCCGTAGGTCACCAAAGGCCGGCCCGCAGAGCTGGCCGCTACGGGTGGCTCAATCCCGCATCAGCGCCTCGATCTCGTCGGGCTGCACGGGCACGCCGCGCGTCATCAGTTCGCAGCCGCCAGGGTGCACCACGGCGTCGTCTTCGATGCGGATCCCCAGGTGGTGGAAGGCCTCGGGCACGCCCGGTGCGGGGCGCACGTACAGGCCAGGCTCGATGGTGAGCACCATGCCGGGACGCAGGATGCGGCTCGGGCGGTCCTGGATGGTTTCGCCCGACAGCGGGTCGCGCCGCTCGCTGACCTGACCCACCTCGGAAGGCTCCACATAACTGCCGCAGTCGTGCACATCCATGCCCAGCCAGTGGCCGGTGCGGTGCATGTAGAACGGAAAGTAGGCGCGCTTTTCAATGACGTCCTGCACGCTGCCGTGCTGGTTCGTGTTCAGCAGGCCCAGGTCGAGCAGTCCCTGCGCCAGCACTGCCACGGTGGCGTCGTGCGGTTCGGTGAAGCGCGCGCCCGCTTTCGTCGCGGCCACGGCAGCTTCCTGGCTGGCCAGCACCAGGTCGTAGAGCGCGCGCTGCGGTCCGGTGAAACGCCCGTTGGCCGGGAAGGTGCGCGTGATGTCGCTGGCGTAGCCGTCGTATTCGCAACCGGCGTCGATCAGCACCAGCTCGCCGCTGCGCACCGGGGCCTTGTCCGCGCGGTAGTGCAGCACGCAGGCGTTGGCGCCGGCCGCCACGATGGAGCCATACGCCGGGGCCTGGGATCCGTGTTCGCGGAACTCGTGCAGCAGCTCGGCGTCCAGGTGGTACTCGCGCACCTCCTGGCCTGCGCGCAGCATGCGCGCGCAGCGCTGCATGGCGCGGATGTGGGCCTGGGCGCTGATCTGGGCGGCGTGGCGCATCAGCGCCAGTTCGTGCGCGTCTTTCACCAGGCGCATCTCGTCGACCAGCAGGCACAGGTCGGCCTGCCGCGGGGGGCAAAGTGCGCCGTAGCGTACGCGGGCACGCACCGGGTTGAGCCAGCCGTCGACACGCGCGGCCAGGCCGGCGTGCGTGGCGAAGGGGTACCACACACAGGCGCGGTTCTCCAGCAGGCGCGGCAGGCGCTGGTCCAGCTCGCCCGCGGGCAGCGCGGCATGAACGCCCAGCGCGGCCACGGCGGCCTCGGGCCCAAGGCGGTAGCCGTCCCAGATTTCGCGCTCCGCATCCTTCGGGTTGCAGAACAGCGTGCTCTGGCCGTCGCTGGTCAGCACCAGACAGGCGCCCGGTTCGGTAAAACCCGTGAGGTAGTAGAAGTAGCTGTCGTGGCGGTAGAGGTAGTCGCTGTCGCGGTTGCGCATGCGTTCGGGCGCAGTGGGGACGATGGCGATGCCACCATCGCCCAGTTGCGCGGCCAGGCGTGCGCGGCGCTCTGCATAGACGGAATTGGGCACGTTCTGGGTCATGGCGGGGAAGCGGTTGCGTTGAGTTGGTTGAGGCGCTGCGGTGTGCCCACATCGACCCACAGACCGGTGTAGAGCGCGGCGCTCACCCGCCCATTGTCCATGGCGTGGCGCAGCAGCGGTGCCAGGGGGGCTTTGACGCCCTCGGGGTTGCCGGGGGGAATGTCGCACCAGGGCGGCGCGAACAGCTCGGCGCGCAGCAGCGCGATGGTGCTGTAGGTGTAACGCGGTACCGTGGATTCCTGCGCCAGGTTCAGAGCAAGGCCCTCGGGCGAGAGTCCGAAATCGCCGCGCGGGTGGTGTGCGGGGTTGGGCACCAGCCACAGGTGGGCCAGCATGCCGCTTGCCGCAAAGGCCTCGGCGGCCGCCACGTCGAAGCGGAAATCGGGCGCGAACACATCGCCTGCAGCGAGCCAGAACACTTCGCCCAGCAGCGGCAGCGCACGTGCGATGCCGCCCGCCGTCTCAAGAGCGTCGCCGAAGTCGATGCCCTCGTGCGAGTATGAAATAGATAGCGCATCGCGCAAATCCGGCGAGCCTTGCGGTCTGAAATGATCCAGAAACCGTGCGCTGATCTGCTCGCCCAGCCAGGCCGTGTTGATGACCGCGCGGCGCACCCCGGCCGCCTGCAGTGCCTGCAAATGCCACTGCAGCAGCGGCTGGCCACGCACTGCGAGCAGGGGTTTGGGGGTGGTGTCGGTCAGTGGTCGCATGCGCTCGCCACGGCCTGCGGCCAGCAGCAGGGCAGGGGGCTGTCGGTGGGCGGACGGAGGGGGTGCGAGGCCGTTCATGGCGGCACTGTAGTGCATCGCCGCAGCCGCGAACGGCGGGCCCGTGCAGCGCCCATCGGGGCAGGCCGCTAAAATCACGGGTTTTCCCTCCTCTCCCTGACCGGAACCGCCCCACATGGCCAATTCTCAACAGATGGCGAATGCGATCCGCGCACTCGCAATGGATGCCGTTCAACAAGCCAATTCCGGCCACCCCGGTGCCCCCATGGGCATGGCGGACATGGCCGTGGCGCTGTGGGGTCGGCACCTGCAGCACAACCCGGCCAACCCGCACTGGGCCAACCGCGACCGTTTCGTGCTGTCCAACGGCCATGGCTCCATGCTGATCTATGCGCTCTTGCACCTCACAGGCTACGACCTGCCCATGCAGGAGCTGAAGAACTTCCGCCAGCTGCGCAGCAAGACCGCCGGTCACCCCGAGGTGGGCCACACCCCCGGCGTCGAGACCACCACCGGCCCGCTGGGCCAGGGCATCACCAATGCCGTGGGCATGGCGCTGGCCGAAAAGCTGCTGGCTGCCGAGTTCAACCGCGATGGCCATGCCGTGGTGGACCACCACACCTATGTGTTCATGGGCGACGGCTGCCTGATGGAGGGTATCAGCCACGAGGCCGTGGCCCTGGCCGGTGCCTGGAAGCTGAACAAGCTGATTGCGCTGTACGACGACAACGGCATCAGCATTGACGGCCAGGTTGCGCCCTGGTTCATCGACAACACCGCGCTGCGCTTCGTCGCCTGCGGCTGGAACGTGATCGGCCCGGTCGACGGGCACGACGCCGAGAAGGTGGACGCCGCCATTGCCGAGGCGCGCCAGCAGACCGAGCGCCCTTCGCTCATCATCTGCAAGACGCACATCGGCAAGGGCTCGCCCAACCGTGCCAACACCGCCAAGGCCCACGGCGAGCCGCTGGGTGCCGAGGAAATCGCACTGACGCGCGAGGCCCTGGGCTGGAGCCACGCGCCCTTCACCGTGCCCGACGAGGTGTACGCCGACTGGAACGCGCGCGCCACCGGCTTTGCCGCCGAGCAGGCCTGGAACGAGCGCTTCGCCGCCTACCAGGCCGCCTTCCCTGAGCTGGCCGCCGAGTTTGTGCGCCGCATGAACGGCGACCTGCCAGCTTCGTTCGCCCAGGTGGCCGTGGACACCGTGGTGCAGGCCCACACCAAGGGCGAGACCGTGGCCAGCCGCAAGGCCAGCCAGCTCGCGCTGGAGGCCTTCACCGCCGCACTGCCCGAGCTGCTGGGCGGTTCGGCCGACCTGACGGGTTCGAACCTCACCAACACCAAGAGCACGCCCAACCTGCGCTTCGACATGCGGGGCCACGTGGTCAAGAACGAGGCCGGCGTGGGTGGCCGCCACATCAATTACGGCGTGCGCGAATTCGGCATGGCCGCCATCATGAACGGCGTGGCACTGCACGGCGGTTTCATCCCCTACGGCGGTACCTTTCTCACGTTCAGCGACTACAGCCGCAACGCCATCCGCATGGCCGCGCTGATGAAGCAGCGCGTGATTCATGTCTTCACGCACGACTCCATCGGTCTGGGCGAAGACGGCCCCACGCACCAGTCCGTCGAACACGTTGCCAGCCTGCGCCTGATTCCCAACCTCGATGTCTGGCGCCCCGCCGACACGGCCGAAACCGCCGTGGCCTGGAGCGTGGCCCTGAGCAACCGCGACAAGCCCACCGTGCTGGCCCTGTCGCGCCAGAACCTGCCCTATGCGCCCAAGCGCGACCTGGGCGACATCTCGCGTGGCGCCTATGTGCTGTCCGAGCCCAAGGACGTGGGCCTGAAGAAGAAGGCCCAGGCCGTGATCATCGCCACCGGCTCCGAAGTGCAGCTGGCGCTCAAGGCGCAGCGCCTGCTGGCAGCAAAAAAGATAGCTGTCCGCGTTGTATCCATGCCGAGTACGACCACTTTTGACCATGAAGACGTGAAGTACAAGAAGGCCGTGCTGCCCACGGGCATCCCGCGCATCGCCGTGGAGATGGGCGTGACCGACGGCTGGTGGAAGTACGGCTGCGCGGCCGTGGTCGGCATCGACACCTACGGCGAATCGGCCCCCGCGCCGGTGCTGTTCCAGCATTTCGGCTTCACCGAAGAGAACGTGGCGGCCACCGTGCAGGCGGTGCTCAAGCGCAAATAAAGCGCACGTGAAACGCAAGAGATTTCGGCAATCAACCTTGGAGAGATAGAGCTATGACGATCAAGATTGGCATCAACGGCTTCGGCCGCATCGGCCGCATGGTGTTCCGCGCTGCAGTGCAGAACTTCTCGGACATCGAAGTCGTGGGCATCAACGACCTGCTCGAGCCCGACTACCTGGCCTACATGCTCAAGTACGACAGCGTGCACGGCCGCTTCAAGGGCGAAGTCTCGGTCGAGGGCAACACCCTGGTCGTGAATGGCAAGAAGATCCGCCTGACCCAGGAGCGCGACCCCGCGAACCTGAAGTGGAACGAAGTCGGCGCCGACGTCGTGGTCGAGGCCACCGGCCTGTTCCTGGACAAGGCCAGCGCCGAGAAGCACCTGGCCGCCGGCGCCAAGAAGGTGCTGATGTCCGCCCCCTCCAAGGATGACACGCCGATGTTCGTGTTCGGCGTGAACCACGAAAAGTACGCTGGCCAGGCCATCGTCTCCAACGCCTCGTGCACCACCAACTGCCTGGCTCCCGTGGCCAAGGTGCTGAACGACAACTGGGGCATCAAGCGCGGCCTGATGACCACGGTGCACGCCGCCACCGCCACGCAGAAGACCGTGGACGGCCCTTCCAACAAGGACTGGCGCGGCGGCCGCGGCATCCTGGAAAACATCATCCCCAGCTCCACCGGGGCCGCCAAGGCCGTGGGCGTGGTGATTCCCGAGCTGAACAAGAAGCTCACCGGCATGTCGTTCCGCGTGCCCACCTCCGACGTGTCGGTGGTGGACCTGACGGTCGAGCTGGAGAAGGAAGCCGACTACAAGGACATCTGCGCCGCCATGAAGGCCGCTTCGCAAGGTTCCATGAAGGGCGTGCTGGGTTACACCGAAGACAAGGTCGTTGCCACCGATTTCCGTGGCGAGCCCTGCACCTCGGTGTTTGACGCCGATGCCGGCATCGCGCTGGACAAGACCTTCATCAAGGTCGTGAGCTGGTACGACAACGAGTGGGGCTATTCGAACAAGTGCCTGGAAATGGTGCGCGTGATTTCCAAGTAATTCACGCCCTGTCCTTGGCCTGAAAAAAAACCGGCCGCCCTTGAGGGGCGGCCGGTTTTTTTCTATCGCGGCCATCGCGCAGCATGAGTGCCGGAACGCCGCGGTGCTGCCCGCCCGGCAGTTACCGGCGATTGCTCTTGTCGACCTCGTTGCCGATCACGCCACCCACGGCTGCACCGCCGATGGTCCCGATGGCGCTGCCGCCGGTCAGGACAGCGCCGCCGACGGCCCCCACGCCGGCGCCCACCGCAATGTTTTTGTCGCGCGTGGACATGTTGCTGCAGGCCCCCAGGCTGGTAAGGGCTGCCAGGGCCATCGTGAGGGCCAGAATTCGTTGTGTCGTTTGCATGGGGAACCTCTTGGAATTAACCTCCCGACCGTTCTCGGGTGTGTGCTCCAGTGAAGGCCTCTGAACGGTGCGTGCCGGAGCTTTCACTGCCGGGCGACATGCCCAGAGCGCCAAGGCTACTCACCGGGGCATCGGGCGTCTGTTCGCTGGCGCACTTTGCGGCGTTGTCATCTGAGGCGCAGAGTCAGCCGTCCAGTGGCAACTCAGTTCCCCAGCGCGATGACGAGGCGGCACTTGGCGAGAGCCGGGACGGGTCCCACTCTCGGAGAAGGCAGTGATCAGTAATGCGGAGGCATATCGTCGCGCGGATTGCGTGACGCGGGCCCGTCTTCAGGCATCTGCTGGCGCAGATGGGTGATTTCGCGAATCAGCCGGTCAATTTGCTGCTGCTGGCGGTAGACGGTCATGTTCAGTTGCTCCAGCAGGTCGTCGGTGTAGCTGGCCTTGATCTCGAGTTCGGTCAGGCGCTGGTCGGTGGGGTGTGAATGGGCCATGCGGCGATCGGACAGGACGGGGCGCACGGTGCGCAATAAACAATAAAAAAGAGCTGCAGGCCTTTTCAAATAAGCGCTTGCAGCTCTTGAAAGAGGAGCGTTTGTCCGGTGTCGCACAGGCGCGGCACCGGACACTGCGTTCACTCTTCCTGCGTACGGATGGTTTCGCGGCCGTTGCGGTCTTTCACGCGGCCCAGATCGTGATCGAGGGCGCGGGCCAGCTTGTCCACGGCGCCGGTGAAGGCGTCGGCCAGTTTGTCGGCGTCGGCCGTCACCGTGACGGGCTGGCGACCCGCGGGGCGGGCTTCCAGGCGGCAGCGCTTGTCGTTGGCGCCCGATTTGCCGGCATCCACATCGGAGAGGAAAACCTCCACCCGGGTGATGTACTCACGAAAACGCCCCAGACGGGACGTGGCTTCTTCCTGAATCCACTGGGCCAGCGATTCGCCGCCCTGGATCTTGTTGTCGGTGTGCACTTGAACTTGCATTGATTCTCCTTTGGCAGGGGCCGGCAGCGGTGCCGGAATGAACATCCACTGTCACCTACATCATGCCTGCAATGGCTGACACGGACTTGAGGGGCGTCAATTTCTGGGTGCAGGGGCGGGTTACCTGGGGCTACAGCTTGTCCAGTGCCACGGCCGCAGACCAGGGAGTGCCCGGCGCAAGGCTGCGGGCTTCGGTGATGCGCCCGAGCAGGCGCTGGGCCGCAAGGTCCCCGGGCTGGCGTGCGAGCAATGTCCGCAGGTGCTCCTCCGCCGCGTCCCAGGCGCGGGCGTGGAAGGCGTCGAGCGCCGCGCGGGCCAGGTGGCACAGCTCGGCGTCGTCGCAGGGCGTGTACACACGCACGGGTTCGGTCTTGCCTTTGACGATCACGTCGTCGAGGGCTCGCACCGGGATGCTGTCGGGCAGATGTGCCGCCGTGGCTGCCGACAGCAGGATGCCGGTGCCGAAGGCCTTGTTGGCGCCTTCGAGCCGCGCTGCGAGATTCACCGCGTCGCCGATGGCGGTGTACGAGAAGCGCTGCGTTGATCCCACGTTGCCCACGACCACGCGGCCCGTGTGCAGGCCGATCCGCATGTGGATGCCGGGCAGGCCGCGCGCGTGCAGGCGGGCCACCAGCGCTTCCATGGCCTGTTGCATGGCGATGGCGGCGCGCACCGCGTGCTCGGCATGCCGGTCATCGGGCAGTGGCGCGCCCCAGAAGGCCATCACCGCGTCGCCGATGAACTTGTCCACTGTGCCGCCCGTGGCATGGATGAGCGGTGTCATGGCGTTGAAGTAGCCCGTGAGCACTTCCACCGTCTGCTCGGCGCTGAGCTGCTCCGACAGCGTGGTGAAGCTCGCCAGGTCGGTGAACATCAGCGTGACCTCGCGCGCCTCGCCGCCCAGGCGCAGCAGCTCGGGCTGGGCGATCAGGCGCGAGACCACCTCGGGCGGCACGTACTGGGCGAACATGGCGCGTGTCTGGCGTGCGCGTCGGCGCGCGGTGGCGTAGGCCGCCAGGGCTGTGGCGCCGTAGATGGCAAGTGTGGCGGCGAAGGGCAGCAGCGGCGGCAGCCAGAGCCCGGCCCGCGTGAACAGACCCCACGACAGCAGCAAGGTGCCGCCCGCCAGTGCACCGGCCAGCGCGGCCACCGCGCCGGGGTGCCAGAGCACGCTGGCGGGTACTAGCACGGCCAGTGCCAGCAGCACCAGCGCGGCGCTCCAGCCCTCGTGCCCGGGGCGCAGGCTGTCGCCTTGCACCCGGTTATCGAGCAGTGTGGCCTGCAGCTCCACGCCGGGGAACAGGCGCTCGCCCCCGAGTGCCGCAAAAGGTGCGTTGAACAGATCTACCTGGGTGTGCTGCAGCTCGCTGGCTGTGAGCGCCGAGCGGCCCACGAGCACCGTCTTGCCGTGAAAGTACCCGGGTGGGAGCAGACCGGGTTCGAGCGCCTGGTAGTACGAGCGCGTGTCAAAGGTGCCACGTGGCCCACGGTAGGCAATCAAACCCGGTGGAGGTGGGCCCAGGCTGCGTCCGGACAGGGCCTCGGCCAGCGCGGCCGAGAAGCTGCGCGCATTCTGCGGCAAATGGCGCACAACGAAGTCGTCGTCGGGTTGCACGCCCGCGTCGCCGTGGTCTGCGCCGGCATCGCGCAGGGCCTGTAGCGGCAGTACCTCGGTCCAGAGCGTGGCACTGGCACTGTCCACTTTTTCGCGACTGGACGCCAGCACCACGGGCACGCCCGCTGCCACTGCACGTGCCACGGCCTGTGCCAGCGCGGCATCCTGCGCGGCGTCCTGCGCAGGGTCGGCAAACACGATGTCCAGGCCGATGGCGGCGGCACCGTCTTCACGCAGGCGGTCGATCAGGAGCGCATGCAGGCTGCGCGGAAACGGCCAACCCTGCCCGAGCTGCTGAAAACTGGGCTCGTCGATGGCGAGAATGACCGCCGGCAAGGCGCTGCGCCCAGGTGCGGCCAGTGCGGTCCAGAGGTCGAAACTCTTGAACTCCAGCGCATGCCAGGGGCGGCTGTGCGCGGCCGCCCACACCAGCAGCAGCGCCAGCACGGCGGTACCCAGAGCCTTAGAAACGGTAGCGCGCATCGAGCAGGTAGCGGGTCTTCTGGCGCTCGGACTTGGGCCCCCAAAGGTTGAGCGCGGCCACGCCGATCACCCAGCGCTTGTCCTGCGACTCCCAGAACCCCATGAGGTCCAGACCCCAGCCCGCAGGGCGGCGCGAGAGGTTTTCCTTGTCCTCGAAGCGCTCGGAGCGGTACACCGCGCGGCCACTGAGATATACGCGTGCGCTGCTCGCCCAGGTGGCGCCCAGCACCAGGGTATGGCGGGGAATATGGGGGATCATGCGGCCGGTGATCACGTGGCCGCCGTCGAGGTATTCGCTGCGGCTGTGCTGGTAGTGGTACTTGCCGTAGGCGGACCAATGGCGGTTGAACATGTGGTTCACGCCGGCGGCCAGTGCATTTAGCCGACCGGCCTCGAAGCTGGGTGTGTCTTCCAGCAGGTCGGAGGCCGAGAGGTTGGCGAGCTGGGCGTTGCGCATCTCCTCCAGAAACGGCAGGCTGGGCGTGCGCATGTCCACGCCGATCGTGCCCGGGTTCTCAAGGCGCAAGTGGTCGGCGCGCGCATTCACGAAGGTGCTGTGGCCCAACTCCTGGCTCCATTGCGCCACCAGGCGTTTGTGGCGGCCTCCCGCCTCCAGAAGCCGGTCTTCCACGGCAATGCCGGCGGTGTCGACACGGGTCAGGGTGGAGGTGCTCAGGGGGCGCATCCAGTCCTGGTAGGCCAGGCGCAGGGTGCTTCCGGGCGCGGGCTGCCAGACCGCGCCTAAGCGTGGACTGAGTACGCGCTCGGTGTCGTTGCGCTCGGCAACGTCGATGCTCTCACCCCCCAGATTCAGCAGGCCGATGCCGCTGCTGCCTTTGACCCGGTGGCGGATCTGCTGGATGCCCAGGGCGCCGTCGATCCGTAGCGCAGGGTTCATCTGCCGGTGCCCGTCGAGCGTGACGGCGGTGTAGCGCCGGTTGATGTTGTTGAGGGCGGCGAAGTAAAGGATGTCCGAGAGATTCTGGCCGTCGCTCAGCTGGCCGCTGATGGTACCGGCGGCCGTTGTCTGGCTGGCCTGCCGTTCGCGCACATGCTCCAGCGCGACGCTCCAGCGCGTGCCGGGTTCGGGATCTGCGCTGTGACGCAGTTGAACGTCAGAGAACGCCTTGCGAGGCATTCCCGAGAGAGCCAGAACCCCCCACAGTGGGTCGAATGTGAACAGTGCGGGGTAGTCCTGAAAGCGGGTGCTCTCCAGGCTGCGTCCGATCTTGAACCAGGTCTGCTCGGCTGGGCTCCATCGGTAGGACAGGCCCAGAAAGCCCTGTTGCGCGGTGTTGTCCAGTTCGGTGGCGAAGCGGTTGCTGGCGCGCAGGCTGACATCGAAATGGTTTGCATAAGCGAACAGGTTGAGCCGCTCGCTGGGCTGCAGGCCCAGTCCGAGCGTGAGCGCATCGGCTCCGCCTTTGGCGGTGCCCGTGGGGTCGTGGAACGCGGGGAAGTTCACCACCCCGACGTTGATGGGAAAGTTGCGTGCCGAGGCATGCTGCGCCTTGAAGAACCACGACACGGGCACCTTGCTGTTGTCCATGCCGTTGAGCGTGACCGACGGAGCGGACATGCGGTAAAAGTCGCGGTCCAGCGTCAGTCCCACGGCACCATGGCTGCCGGGTTGCTGCAGCAGGGAAGAATGACGCTGGCTTGCGCCAAAAGCCATCGGGTCCGTCAGGAAGCCCTGGAATAGCGCCGAATTCTTATTGAACTCGCCCCGGTATCGGTCTGCCAGAAACAGGTGGCTGCCGCCCCAGTAGGGTGAGAAGCTCTGCTGTGCCAGTTCCAGTGCCCAGTCTTCCATGCCGAAGAAAGCCAGGGAGGCGCCCAGGTTGGCACTGCCCTTCTGGTCGTTGGCGACCTGGTTGAGCGATTTGAGGTAGGGCATGCGTTGCAGGGCGGCGCGGGCCGACTCCACCGCCTCGCCGGGCTGGAACAGGTCGGTGTGGATCTGCGCCAGCAGCATGTGCGGCAGCGGATCCTTGTCGTCGAGAGCTGCTGCCTGCCCGAGCGTGGCGATGGCGTCGCGGTGGCGGCCGAGTTGGTAGTAGGCCACGGCGGTCCAGGTCTTGGCACGGGCGTAGCGTGGCTCCATCACGCCAGCGCGCAGGAAGGCGTCGAGTGCCGCCTGGGGCTGGCCCTGCTTCAGGCGCAGCAGCCCCTGGCCCGTGAGCGCCACGTAGTCGGCAGGGTTGTCGCCCAGCGCCGTGGCAAAGGCCGATTCGGCCTCACCGAAGCGGTTGGAGAAGGTTTCCAGCGTACCGCGCTCGCCCTGTGCGCCCGCCGCATGCGGGTCGAGCCGCAGCGCCTGCATCAGGTTCTGGCGGGCCGGAGTGGTGTTTTCGCGCTCGGTGTGCGCGCTGCCCAGACCCTGCCATCCCCGGGCGTCGTCCGGAGCGAGCCGTATGGCTTCGCTGTAGGCTGCCAACGTGCCGGGCGCATCGCCCTGGCGCCGGGCCAGGGCTGCGCGCGCCAAGGTCAGGTCGGCGCTGTTGGCGGCAGGGGCGGCGGCCAGCGTGGTGCTGGCGTCTTCCACGCGGTCGGTCAGCAATAGCACACGGGCCTGCTGCGCCAGCAACGCGGGGTGCTGCGGCCAGCGCGCCAGCGCGGTGCGCAGCGTCTGCAGAGCGGCGTCGCTCTCGCCGTCCATGAGCTGCAAGTCGGATTGCATCAGCCACACCGCCAGGTGCGCGGTGCCGTCCTCCATTGGGCGGACCAGCTGCATGCGCGCGCCGGGCAGGTCGCCGGACTGCAGTGCAATGGCCGCTTCCAGTGCCGCCGCCCAGGCGGCCGGTATGCCGGCATGTGACTGGGCCAATGCTGAGCGCGCCGCCCCGGGGTCGCGTGCAGCCAGCGCGCTCAGTACCGGTTGCGTTGCCTCGGGCGGGGTTGCGGCACGCAGGTGGGGCAGTGGGTCGGCCTGAAGCGCGTTGACCCATTGCACGCGGTCCCGCGGCTGGGCCAGCAGCATCTTCACCGGAGCCCTCCCCACTTCGGCGAAGGCGGACTCGTTCGGCCCCACGCTCACCTGGCCTTGGGCATTGCCGAACTCCACCGTGCCCGAGAGCACGGTCAGCAGCGTGCGGCCGTCAGGCTCGACGCTGATGTCCCAGTCCGTACCACGTATCGCGGCGGTGGCAGCCGGGGTTTCAAGCTGCAGCGGGCTGCCCGGGGGGCGGCGGGTCTGCGTCCAGGCACGGCCGGCGTCCAGGCGCAGCGTGGTGGTGTTCTGGCCTGGCGCGGCCACCGCCTTCACCTGCAACACGGTGTTCTGGTGCAGGCGCAGCTGGGTTTCGTCGGCGAACACAAGGGCCATCCGAGCCGATTCGCGTGTGCGCACAAAGTCGCCAGCGGCCAGCGGCTGCGCCTGGCGAGCGGGCTGCCAGGCGGCGGCGCTGGCGGTGCGCTGATCGCCCGCGCCCTGCAGGCTCAGGATCTCGGCGGCTGCGCCCGGAGGTAGTGTGGCCAGGGCGTGCAGGGGCCAGATCAGGGCCAGTGCGGTGGCCAGTGAAAGAGTGCGAAAAGGCAGCGTGGGCATGATGCATCCTCGGTGCGGGTGGCCGCAGTGCGAGCCGGGTACTGTCCTGCCAGTCGCTTGCGCAGGCAATCGCGTTATCCAATTCAGGGCGGCGGTGTGCACCTTGCCCTGCGCTTGAATCCATCGATTTCATGTCATGCAGCCACTTCCGGGACAGCACATTCGGAGTGACGGAAATTATGCGGCGGTGTGTCCTTTGACGGGATCGGGGTTTGGCGCAAAAAGCAACACAAATTCACGAAACCCCCTGTTGTGTGGCGGGTCGTGGTGTGCGCCTACAAGGCCGGGTCCGTTGCAGTGCTACAAAAGACCCATGTTCGCACCGCGCCGCCTCAAGATCGGTCTGTCGGCCTGTTTTCAGCATGCCGACCCTTCACGCTCGCTGTTCACCGGCAAAACACTGCAATACGTGGAGCAGTCCATCGCGCACTGGATCATGTCTGCAGGGGCCATGGTGGTCATGGTGCCCTGCCCCACAGGCGAGACTGCGCGGGGCGATGTGACGCTGGCGCACTATGCCGATTGGCTTGACGGGGTGGTCATGCATGGTGGTGCCGACGTCTGGCCCGGCAGCTATGGTGAGGAGCCCTTGCGCGAGGAGTGGCTGGGTGACCGGGTGCGCGACCTTTATGACCTGGCCGTGGTCGAAGCCTTTGCCCAGGCGGGCAAGCCCATATTTGGCGTTTGCCGGGGGTTGCAACTGATCAACGTGGCCTTTGGCGGCACGCTGTACCAGGACATCGAGACGCAGCACCCCGGCGCGCAGCAGCACCGCAACGCCAGCACGTACGACCAGCATTTCCACGAGGTCGATATCGTGCCCGACACCCGCCTGGCGCAGCTTTACCCGGGACAGCCCCGGGTGCACGTGAACAGCATCCACCACCAGGGCATCAAGCGGCTGGCGCCGGACTTTGTGATTGAGGCCTACAGTCACCCCGATGGCGTGCCCGAGGCGATCCGCCGGAGGCCCGGGCGCGGGAGGGGCTACATCGCGGCCACGCAGTGGCACCCCGAGTTCCACAAAATCGGATCCGAGACGGTGGATGACACGGCCATCCTCAACGACTTTCTGGCCGCCTGCAGCGCGGCCCGCTCGCGTCCGTTTCCTGGGCACAGTCCCCTGCAGATCCGTGACCGGGCGGCGCGGCTGTTGCGCCAGGCATTGCTGCGGCAGGAGTGAGGGGCGTTCAATGACGCGAAAACGGGCACTGGAATTCCGTTTCTGGCGGTAAGCTGTGAGGGGAATACCACCGGAGAATTTCATGGCCCATCCGTTTGTGTCCAGCAGCAAAGAACTCTCTCAGCGCTGGTCGCGTTGGCAGCCCGACGGGCGCGACCACGATGCGGAAGACCGCGCTGAAGAGCAAACCGAGCGCCGCAAAGCCGGGAAGCACCGCAAGAGCCTCTCGCTCAAAGACTTCGATCCCTCAGACAAGCCCTTTTCGCTGGGTGACAAGGCCCAGGACAAGGCCGTGGTGGAGTCGCTGGCGCTGGAACTCGACGAGTTGCAGAACCTGTTCTATGCGGACAAGCGCTACAAGCTTCTGGTGATTCTGCAGGGCACCGACACCTCGGGCAAGGACGGCACCATCCGTGGCGTGTTTGGCCGCATGAGCGCGCTGGGTGTGCATACCGTGGGCTGGAAGGCCCCCACCGAGACCGAGCGCGCGCACGACTACCTCTGGCGTATTCATCAGCAGGTGCCTGCGGCGGGCGAGGTGACCATCTTCAACCGCAGCCACTACGAAGAGGTGTTGGTGCCCGTGGTCAACGGCTGGATCACGCCCGAGCAGCACCACCAGCGCTTTGGCCACATCAACGACTTCGAACGCATGCTCAGCCAGACCGGGACCATCGTGCTCAAGTTCATGCTCCACATCGGCGCCGAGGAGCAGCGCCAGCGCCTGCAGGAGCGCCTGGACGACCCCACCAAGCACTGGAAGTTTGCGATGAGCGACATCGATGCGCGCAAGCAGTGGGCGCAATACCAGAAAGCCTACGAAATGCTGCTGTCCGCCACGCACACCCCCTGGGCGCCGTGGACCATCGTGCCTTCAAACTCCAAGACGCACCGCAACCTGATGATCGCCACCGTGTTGCGCGAGGTGCTGCGCAACCTGGAACTGCGCTACCCACCAGGCGACCCGCTGCTGGCAGATTTCAAGGTGGAGTGAGATGTGCCGGGCAGACTGCTGAAGCACGCCCTCAAGGGCCTTCACGTTCAGGCCATGATGCTGTGCGCCTGCGCCAGCGCATGAATATTCGCTGCGCGAAGATTTGCTGCCAAATCCACGCTCAGCTGAGAAAGCAGCTTTTGCACCAGTGCGGGGTGCTCGGTAGAAAGCCGTTGGAATGATCCGAAGTTCAGTCGCATGGCCTCGACGGCGGTTTCAGCGACCACCGAGGCTGAACGGTTCTTCCGGTCGATAAATCCGATTTGCCCCACGATGATCCCGGCGCGCACGCCCGAGACGCGCAACGGCGCTCCATCGCCGGTGGTGATTTGTACGCTGGCCTGCCCGCGTGTGATGAACCACAGTGCATCGCTGGTTTCACCCTCACGCATGATGCAATCGCCTGGATCGAACTGATGCGAAGTCATGGCACGCTGCAAGGTTCGGCTTTCTTCGCCGCTCAGGTGCTCGGGCCAAAGCAAGTGACCATTGGCATCCTCCAGTTGAAACGGTGGCAGATGCATTTGCAAAAGGAGGTTTTCCGCAGTTTCCAGTGCCCGGTCCAAATCGGGGGCAATGCTCGTGCAAGGCACATGGATGGACAGCAAGGCATATACGTTGCTGTTTTTCCATTGCGTGCCAGCGTGCACCAGCACACCTCCCAAGTGAAGTGACTGTGCTTGCAGTTTGCCCACCACCTGGGCAATGCTGGAGTCAATTCGCCGCACTGCCGTCCAGTCCAGGATCACAAAACGGGCATCCGTGAACGACTGGCGCACGCCGTCCTGCAGCAAGGCAGCAGAGGCAAAGAACTGATGGCTATCCAATTGCAGCACCCGGATGGCGTGACCGTGCTGCGCCAGCACTTCGAGCTCTGGCGGCGTCCGTGCGCAGTTCGATTTGATCTCCAGGCCGGACATTGTTCTTCGTATGGGCTTCTGGGTGTTACGGTGCGCATGCAGCAACAGGCCCAACAGCAATCCCGCCATCAGCGCTGCCACCATGTTGGCCAGAAGGGATACGGCCGTTACCCCGGCGATGAGCATCAGATCTTCTTTGTGATGCCATTCCAACGGATCGCCGCGCAACAGGAGCCACGCGTGCCGGACACTGGTGCGGTCCCACAGCTTCCACGCCTCGACGAGCAGCAGACCCGACAGCGCAGCCACCGGAACCAGCACCAGGGCCGAGGAGCAGTACAGCCCCGCCAGCGACAGCGCCAGCGCACCCAGAGTCCAACGGCTCAGAGGCTGCGACCGTGCCGCCATGAACGACACGACGTTCGAACCCGAAATGGCGGGCGATCCCAGGGCGCCCGCGCTGGCGATCGCCAGTGCCTGAAAGGTTTTGTCGGAAGGCTTGAGCAGGCGCCTGTCGTCCTTTTGCGCCATCTGCTCGCTGGTAGCCACGTTGTTCAGAAAGACAAGCACGCCCAGCATCAATGCGCCTTGGATCAGCTCCATCCACCAGCCCCAGCGGTGCCCGTCGGGCCCCCACAAGCCGGTAAAGTCAGCGAGCTGTACCGGAAGATGCCACGACTGCGACTGGACCAGCTTGGGCAGCGGCGTCATACTCAGTGCGCCCACCGCGCCAACCAAAATGCCCGCGATCAGGCCAAGGGCCGATGCAGGCCATTGGGGGCGAAAGCGCGCGACCACCTGCGCACAAACCACCACGCTGATCACCGTTACCGCGGCCCATAAACCCACCTGCGGCTGGCTGATCTGCTTTGCCAAACTGCTCCATTGGGAAAGCAGGACGGACAAGGCAATGCTGCTCGCAAAACCAAGGTATACCGGCGCCGGAATGAACCGTGCCAGCCACTCTGCACGCAAAAGCCACAGCAGCCCCACCACCAACCCTGCCATCGCTGTCAGCCCGCACATCAGGCCCAGTCGCATGCTTTCTGTGTCTTGCAAACCGTACCTTGGCAGTTGGGCTGCCATCTGCAGTACTAGCGTGGCCAGTGTCGTTGCTTCCAGAAAGCGCGTGGCGTAAGCGATGGGCCGCCCACTATGGAATGTGAATAACGTCACCCAAGCGACGCCCATGAAGGCCGCAAAAAACCCTGCGCCCATCGCCGTGGGAGCCACCTGCGCAAACAGAATGACCGTGCTCCCCAGAATAAACGGCAGACTGACGGCCATGCTGTCCAGGGCCGTGAAAATCATCTGCAAATTAAGGACTGGAGGAGCGCGAAGGGCTTGGGTTTCTGACATAAAGCTATGGAAATAGTCTTTTATACGTCCATCGGTTTTTCGTCATTCAATCGCAGCCAACCTTTAACGATCCTAAAAATAACAAATATCCCGGAGAAAATAATGAGAAACATCCCGGCTCCCCACCAGCCCGAAAAAATCATAACAAAACCCAACAAAACATTAATAAGACCTTTCCAAAATGTCCCGATCTGCCATTGATAATGGCTTTCTAAATATGTGCCAACTACATCATTCTTTTTGATGTAGTTTATCATAATCGCAATTATCCCGGTAATTCCAAAAAAGAAGGACGCCGCATAGAGGCCATAGATAACAGCCGTTAAGGTTTTCTCTTTCTTTTCTGTATCTGTTATCGGCGAGTTTTTCATTAAAACGGCGGACATTACTGCTGCAGGACCTTGGGGTGCTCTCCCCTCCCTACCTTCGTCTTCTGTCGGACATCCGCAGGTCGGACAGAACTTCACTTGCCCGATTTGATGGCCACATTCAGCACAAAACATAATTTTTTCCTTTGAGATATATTCCGACCATGGAAACGGGATCGCTTATGACCTAAAAAAATTGCACGGACTACAACACTCGATCCCTCACCCCAATATGGAAGCCCGTTGAACGGGTAGGAGCCATGAGGACGAATCATGTTGAGGCGCTCTACCTGAGACCGCCGTTTGAATCAATATTTCGAAAACTTGCCATTGACGGCCATTCCCTGGGTGTGGCTATTTTGTTCGGAAGTGTCGAACTCAGAACACAAGACGCTAATTTGAAAGATCGCAAGATAAAGTAATTCTCGCTGATCGTGTTTTTGTCTGGTGCAGAATTGGAGTCACTTCGTCGTCCATTTCATTAACTCTCTTCTGGATTTTTAGGGAGTTTTTTTGAAGCAAGTTGGCTGCTTCTTTGGCCGTCTTCACATTTCGAAACTGTAGTTGTGAAGCGCGGATGCCATTAGAGTTGCCGACAGAAAAAGTCAACACACTCACATCAAGCGGTCCGAACATCATCGTTCCAGGTTCAAATTTCAGTATATATTCATAGTATTCCTGGTGGAACTTGAAGTCAGCCACCGCCTTGATGTTGGCCGGAAGGGTAATATCGCCTTTTTTGCAATTCTTTTGCTGCAAAATTTCATCGCTCGAATTTCTGCATATTTTTTTCTCGAATGTCAGAAATTCCTTTGAATGCTCGCAACCGTACAAAAAGCCAGCCAGGAAATGGTCTTTGGCGATAGGCGATTGTGCATAAGCCAGTGGTGTCAAATCCAATGCTGCCAGCAATACAGTTGCAATTTTTATAAATACTTTTTTTGTCTTCATGCTGATCTTTTTAAAAATAAAAATGACGATAAACTTTCAGGATGCTCCGCAACCGCAGGTGTGCCAAACAAGCGCCCGCGATAAGCGGAATCCTCGCGAATCATGAGAAACGAAATGCGCAAGAAGTCAACCCAATCGCACGGGATACAGCACTCAGTGCCATGCCCTTTTTTGTGGAGCTTTGGCCCATTTCTGTGCCCCGGCAGGCAGCATGGCTGTCATCTTGCTGACGCGTTGCAGCACACGATTTGAATTAAATCAACATCTTGAAACATTCATGCTGCGAGCAACGCCGAACTGTTCCGTCTTCGTGAGAAATTGCACGATTGTCGATAGCACCCTCCAGCTCGCACGTCTGGCCTTCGCTCAGACGGCCGGGTTCACAAAACCGGGGCAAGCGTCGCGAGTCGGAGCGTGCACACCGGCCATCAGATGGCAAGATGGGTGCCTTATGCAGCGGCTGCATAGTTTCGTAACACTCCGGCCTTGGACAGCGCGAAACCGCGCGCCTATCCTTCGCGGCTTGATCTGATCCCACAAGGAACCTTCGCCATGTCGCATCCCACCGGAACGTCCGGCAGCACCGCCACACACACCCTGCCGTCGTACCTCGACGCCAACCACCTCGGCCCCTGGGGCAACTACCTGCAGCAGGTAGACCGGGTCACGCCCTACCTGGGCAGCCTGGCGCGCTGGGTAGAGACGCTCAAGCGCCCCAAGCGCATCCTGATCGTGGATGTGCCCATCGAACTGGACAACGGCACCATCGCCCACTTCGAGGGCTACCGCGTGCAGCACAACCTGAGCCGTGGCCCCGGCAAGGGTGGCGTGCGCTTCCATCAGGATGTCACGCTGTCGGAAGTGATGGCCCTGTCGGCCTGGATGTCGGTGAAGAATGCTGCCGTGAACGTGCCCTACGGCGGTGCCAAGGGCGGTATCCGCGTCGATCCCAAGAAGCTCTCGATGGGTGAGCTCGAACGCCTGACGCGCCGCTACACCAGCGAGATCGGCCTGCTCATCGGCCCGTCCAAGGACATCCCCGCGCCCGACGTGAACACCAACGGCCAGATCATGGCCTGGATGATGGACACCTACTCCATGAACGTGGGCGCTACCGCCACCGGCGTGGTCACCGGCAAGCCGGTGGACCTGGGCGGCTCGCTGGGCCGCGTCGAAGCCACCGGACGGGGTGTGTACACCGTGGGCGTGGAAGCTGCCAAGCTGACTGGCCTGCCGATCGAGGGCGCCCGCCTGGCCGTGCAGGGCTTCGGCAACGTGGGCGGCACCGCAGCCAAGCTGTTCGCTGACGCCGGCGCCAAGGTGGTGGCCGTGCAGGACCATACCGGCACCCTCTTCAACAGCAACGGCCTGGACGTGCCCGCCCTGCTGGCCCATGTGAAGGTGACCGGCGGCGTGGGCGGCTTCGCTGGCGCTGACGTGCTTGCCAACGACGACTTCTGGGGCGTGGACTGCGAGATCCTGATCCCCGCCGCGCTGGAAGGCCAGATCACCAAGGACAACGCGGGCAAGATCAAGGCCAAGATGGTGATCGAGGGCGCCAACGGCCCGACGACCACCGAGGCCGATGACATCCTGCACGACAAGGGCGTGCTGGTGTTGCCCGACGTGATCGCCAACGCTGGCGGCGTGACCGTAAGCTACTTCGAATGGGTGCAGGACTTCTCCAGCTTCTTCTGGAGCGAGGACGAGATCAACGCCCGCCTGGTGCGCATCATGCAGGAGGCCTTCGCCGGCATCTGGCAGGTGGCCCAGGAGCACAAGGTGAGCCTGCGCACGGCCACCTTCATCGTGGCCTGCCAGCGCATCCTGCATGCCCGTGAAATGCGCGGCCTGTATCCATGATGTCCGCCTGATGTGGGAGGTCCGGCTTACAAGGCCGGGCCTCCAGTGAGAGGAGCCCCCAGCGCCGGACCGGCACTGGGGGCTTTTTTTCAGGGAAGGCGCGTCAAGGCCTGCGCGGATCGTCCGGAGTTCCCGCCGGGGCATCGACTGCGGCGACGGGCGTTACCACCCGCATCGCCAGGCAGAACGGCTGCGGACAGGCGGCCCTCCCGGCGTAGGGGCAGCCGGGAGTCTGGCAGAGGTTGGCTTCGCGGTCGCGGGCCAGGTCTTCGTCCCGGGGCAGATGTCCGCTGGCCTGCAGCACGGCCATCTGCAGCCAGGGGTCTTGCCGGGCCTGCAGCATGTCGCGGCCATAGACAGAGGCCTGTGCCAGGGGGGCAAACTCCATGACCAGCAATGCGCTGGTGCGTGCCGCCGTCTCGGTCGATTGCAGCACCAGTGCAAAGGCGCCCACCTGCAACGCCTGGGGCCGTCCCGCGAAGGCCAGAGAGAGCGCAGCCCCCTGCAGGGGCGCTGCGGCAGGGGCTGGCTGCTGTTGCAGCCATGGCACGGGCGCCTTCAGAGTGAGGGTGAAGGTGCGGGCTCCTTCGGTGGTCTGCATGCTGCCCTGACGCACCAGCCAGGTCTGCAACAGGGGCAGCGTGACGCCTGGAGAGTCGCTTTGGGGATCGGCTGCCCCATCAAGCTGTCGCACCAGTTCGGCGGGCCAGTGCTGTACGCTGACCACTCGCTGCGGATGTCCGCCGTGAGTTGTTTGCTGGACCAGGGCGCTGATCAGTGCCTGTACGGGAGGGCTGACACCGGTGGCCGGCCAGGCGGCCGTGGGCTGCAGTGGCGAGCCCTGCGCAACCGCTCCTGTGGGCAGGGGGAGCGGCGGTGGCGGTGCCTGGCGGGGTGCAGCGTCGTTCCGCAGGCTGACGGCGGGGCGCGCAGTGGCACCCTCTGCTGCGTTTTCTTCCGCTATCGCCTGCGCTCCGAGGGCGTGCACAGCCTGGGGCGAGAGACTGACGCGGTCGGATACCACGGGGGGTGGCAAGCCTGCCGCCCCGGGTGTGGCGTGTCCTTGTCCGCCGGCCTGTGTTGCGGGCTGTCGTTCTGCGCCCAGCAAACTGCTCTGGCGCTGCAAAGCCGCCTCGGCCAGGGCCAGTGCGGCACCGGCCACTGCATGGCGCGGGGGGTCAATGTGAGCGCTCATATCCGGCCTCCCAGCGTGGACAGCGTTCCATTGTGGGTGATCCATGCCCGGGGGCGCAAGCCTGGCATGGGGATCAGCGCTAGGGATGACCTGCATAACTCCCTGCGGTCTGTGATAGCACGGTCTCGGGCGGTCCACTGCGTTGCTTTTCTTGCCAATAGCCGAGCTATTGGCCGCAAAAAGACGCCTTGTGGCCCATCCCGATCCGCACTACCACCGATCCGCGAGGGTCATGCAGGTCATCCCTAGATATCGGGCCAGATTTCTTTGGGCTCCATCGGGGGGGAACTGCTTTCGGGTCCCGTCGAAGCGGGTGCGGCACCATGCAGTACCACGCGGTTGCGGCCGGCGGCCTTGGCCTGGTAGAGCGCCTCGTCGGCCCGCTCCAGAATCTGTTCAACGCTTTCGCCCGCATGGCCTATGGCCAGTCCGATGGACACCGTGACATGCAGTGCACGGCCCGCTGCAGGTGTCTCCTGCGCCTGCACGGAGGTGCGTACACGGTCCAGCAATGGGTGGACGCAGTCGGGGTCTGTGTCGTAGAGCATCAGGACGAACTCCTCGCCCCCCCAGCGGGCCAGTACATCGGTGCTGCGCAGGGCGGCCTGCACCGTGAGGGCAAAGGTCTGCAGCACCTGGTCGCCCACGGCATGACCTTGGGTGTCGTTGATGTGCTTGAAAAGGTCCAGATCGAGCAGGGCCAGGATCAAGGGTCGGCCATTGCGCTCGCAGCGCTGCCATTCGGCCTCCATCAGCTCGGTCATGCGACGGCGGTTGACCAGCCCCGTCAGTTCATCGTGGGTGGCCAGATGCCGGATCTGCTCGACCGCGCGGGTCAGCGCCAGCTTCTGCTGCGTCAGGCGCTTGCGAATTTCTTGCAACCGGATGGCAATGAAGGTGCTGCCCAGCAGCACCAGCATGATCATGACGGCGTTCGCGGCCTCCAGACCTGGCATGCGCCCGGGCTCATCCAGCCAGGCGACTATGCCAATGGCTGCGCCAAACAGCACCAGCGCAAACACCATGTTGGCTGCCAGTTGGCGCTTGGACATGCCAAAAATGCCGAACATCAGGATCATCGACAGAATCACCGGAGTGATACCCCGAGCCTGGCCCAGAAGAACGTAGCCGGTGGCGTTGCAGACCAGTGCGTAGCGAATCTGAAACTGCGTGAGCGCCGGATCGCGCAGGCGCTGCGACCAGCCACTGCGGATCAGGACCAGCACCACCATCAGCCCCATGCCGGTGAACAGGCCCCACCACAGAGCCCAGTCCTTGCGCCCGTAGCCTGCCAGGGTCAGCGACACCACGATGATGGCGGACACCGTCATCATCAATGACGCGAATCCGGCCATGGCCATCCGGATGCGCTGGTGCGGATCGGTGGTCAGAAGCCAGTCGGCCAGCGCCTTGCAGCGCGCACCAGGGGGCATGGAGTGATGTCCTGAAGTTGGAAAGAGGCGGGGCCAGCGTCAACACATTCTGAGGGACGCCACCATCATTCTAGAGTGCACTATGTTGGTGCAATGGGGAATTGCCTTATAGACGCGGAGTCCATGGCTCCCCGGTACGGCGGCTCCCTGCCGATGGGGTCCGCGCCCGCAAGGGGGACTCTTGCGTTCCCATCATTCCACAGATAAGATAGTAATAGATTACTTACTTTGCGATTCTTGTGAACATCCTTGCCAAACACCTGCCCGCAGACGAGCGCCGGGCTGCCACCGTGAACGCCGTAGTGCAGCTGGCGGCGACGCAGAACCCCAGCGAGATCACCACCACGGCGATCGCGCAGCACATGAACCTCACGCAAGGTGCGCTGTTCCGGCACTTCCCCACCAAGGAGGCCATCCTCCAGGCGGTGATGGAATGGGTGGCTGTGCAGCTCCTGGCCCGCATCGAGCGTGCAGCGACGGGTTGCGAATCTCCCCTGGAGGCTATGCGGGCCATGTTCATGGCCCATGCCGATTTCGTGACCGAGCATCCGGGCGTACCGCGAATGATGTTTGGCGAATTGCAGCGCGCCGGTGAAACGCTGCCCAAGCGCATGGTGCAGACCCTGCTGGCGCGCTATGGCGAGCGGCTGCGCACACTGATCGAGGAGGGACGGCAGGCCGGCGAGATCGATGCCGGACTGGACGCTGAGGCCGCCGCCACCTTGTTCATCGGCAGCATCCAGGGCCTGGTCATGCAGTCCATGCTGGCGGGCGATGTGGACCGCATCCGCCGCGATGCGCCCCGTGTCTTTGCCATCTACCAGCGCGGTATCCGGAGCACACCATGACCCGCATTCCCATGCAACGTCGCACCCTGGCCCTGTTGGCGGTTGTGGTGCCGTTACTGGCGCTGTTCATCTACGTGGCATTGCGCTCGGGTCCGCTGGCCCCCGTCGCGGTGACGGTGGTGACGGCGGAAAACCGGCCGGTCGCGCCGTCGCTGTTCGGCATTGGCACAGTGGCGGCGCGCAGCACGTACAGGATCGGTCCGACGGTCTCCGGCCGCCTGCAGAAGCTCACCGTGGAAGTGGGTGACAGCGTACAGGCGGGGCAGGTGCTCGGCGAGATGGACCCGGTGGATCTGGACGAGCGACTGCGCGCGCAAGAGGCCGCCGTGCGGCGCGCGCTGGCTGTCCTGCGGGAAGTGCAGGCCCGTCAGCAGCACGCGGAGGTACAGGCCCGGCGCTACCGGGAGCTGCTGGACGCCCGATCGACCAGCGAGGAAATAACGGCCACGCGCGAGCAGGACCTGCAGGTCGCCAATGCCGCGCTGGAGGCTGCGCGCGCCGAGGCCGAGCGGCTGCGTGCCGAACACGCGGCCCTGCGTGCGCAGCGCGCCAACCTGCGACTGGTGGCGCCTGCCGCCGGACGGGTGACAGCCCGACAGGTGGAGCCGGGAAGCACCGTGGTGCCCGGGCAGACGGTGGTCGAGCTGGTCGATCCGTTCAGCCTGTGGATCCATGTGCGTTTTGACCAGGGCAGCGCCAGCGGCCTGGCCGCCGGACAGATGGCGCTGGTGGTGCTGCGCTCGGGTGGGGGCACCGCGCTGCCGGGGCGCGTGCTGCGCGTCGAACCCCTGGCCGACGCCGTGACCGAGGAAACCCTCGCCAAGGTCGTCTTTGACCACTTGCCAACGCCACTGCCTCCCTTGGGCGAACTGGCCGAGGTCACGGTGGGGCTGCCCGAAGTCGCCGCAGCACCCACCATTCCGAATGCTGCGCTGCGGCGCGTGGATGGGCGGGTGGGCGTGTGGCAACTGGAGGGGGATGGTTTGCGCTTTGTACCGATCCGCCGTGGTGCCGCGGACCTCGAAGGCAACGTGCAGGTCGTCGAGGGCCTGAAGGAGGGAGCGCGCATGGTCGTCAACAGCGAAAAGGTGTTGAACAAACGCAGCACGCTCAAGGTGGTCGAGCGCATCGGTGGAGCCACCCGATGATCAGCCTGGCCGGGCGCGACATCCTGCATGCGTGGGGCAAGTTTGTCTTCACAGGCATCGGTCTGGGCCTGCTGATTGGTGTGACATTGACCATGGCCGGCGTCTACCGGGGCATGGTGGACGATGGCCGTGCGCTGCTGGACAACAGCGGCGCCGACATCTGGGTAGTGCAGCAGGGCACGCTGGGCCCCTACGCCGAGCCATCCAGCGTGCACGACAGCACCTGGCGCGGCATCGTGGCGCTGCCGGGCGTTTGGCAGGCGGGCAACGTCACCTACCTCACCATGCAGGTGCGCAAGGACGGCAGCGACGTGCGCGCCATGGTGGTCGGCATCGCGCCGGGCGAGGCAGGCGCACCGGGCTGGCCGCCCTATCTGGTGGCCGGGCGCCACATCACACGCAGCCACTACGAGGCGGTGGCCGACATCGCCAGCGGGCTGGCGCTGGGCGAGCGCATCCAGATCCGCCGCAACTTCTACACCGTGGTGGGGCTCACGCGGCGCATGGTTTCATCGAGCGGCGACCCCATGGTTTTCATCCCGCTGAAGGACGCGCAGGCGGCGCAGTTCCTCAAGGACAACGACGCCATCTGGCAAGGGCGCCAGCGCACCGAGGAGAGCCCCGCCTTCAATCGCCCCGGCGTGCCGGGGCTGCTGGAGGCCGTGATCGCGTCGCAGAGCAGCAACCCCTACGTGAACGCCGTGCTGGTGCGCATCCGCCCAGGGCACGACCCCGAGGAGGTGGCGCAGACGATCCGCCGCTGGAAGCACCTGACGGCGTACACCCGGGTGCAGATGGAAGACATCCTGGTGGGCAAGCTCATCGCCACGTCCGCCAAACAGATCGGCATGTTCCTGGCCATCCTGGCGGTGGTCAGCGCGGCCATTGTGGCTTTCATCATCTACACACTCACCCTGGGCAAGATCCGCGAGATCGCCGTGCTCAAGCTCATCGGCACCAAAAACCGCACCATCGCCGGCATGATCGTGCAGCAGGCACTGGGCCTGGGGCTGATCGGCTTCGTGGTGGGCAAGATCACCGCCACCTTCATGGCGCCAGCCTTCCCCAAATATGTGCTGCTGATTCCGCAGGACACAGTCACGGGCCTGGTCGCCATTCTGGTGATCTGCGTGCTGGCCAGCGGAATCGCCATCCGGGCCGCGCTGCGCGTCGATCCGGCCGAAGCGGTAGGAGGCTGACATGGCTGGGAAAGGCATTCTCATCGAGGGCTTGCGCAAGCGATATGGCCAGGGCGACACTGCGGTGGACGCGCTCAAGGACGTCAACATGGCCGTGGCGCCTGGCGAGGTGGTGGGGCTGATCGGCCCCTCGGGTTCGGGCAAGAGCACCCTGCTCAAGTGCCTGGGCGCCGTGATCGAACCAAGCGCCGGACGCATGACGCTGGGCGACGAAGTGATCTACGACAACGGCTGGAAAACCCGCGATCTGCGCGCGCTGCGGCGTGACCGCATCGGCTTCGTTTTCCAGGCACCGTACCTGATACCGTTCCTCGACGTGACCGACAACGTTGCGCTGCTGCCCATGCTGGCCGGTGTGCCCAACAAGGAGGCGCGCCAGCGTGCGCTTGAGCTGCTGCAGGCGCTGGACGTGCAGCACCGCGCCCGCGCCATGCCCTCCCTGCTCTCGGGCGGCGAGCAGCAGCGCGTGGCCATTGCGCGCGGATTGGTGAACCGACCACCCGTCATCCTGGCGGACGAACCCACCGCGCCGCTCGACAGCGAGCGCGCGCTGGCCGTGATCCGCATCCTCAACGACATGGCGCGCCGTTTCGAGACGGCCATCATCGTGGTCACACACGACGAAAAGATCATTCCCACCTTTCGGCGGATTTACCACATCCGCGACGGCGTCACGCACGATGAAGCCGGCGAAGGGCGGGATATCGAACTCCCCGCATGAAGGAATCCGCATGACCCACCCATCGCAAAGCTCGCGCTGGATTCGTGGCGCTGCCGTGTTGGCAGCGGTCTTCGGCCTGATGACGATCAAGGAGGGCGGCACGGTGCTGTTCGGAGACGCTGCGGCGCGCGCCGCCGCAGGGGCCTACGTTCCTTTTGTGTTGTGGTTCAACTTCCTGGCAGGCTTTGCCTATGCCATTGCCGCCATCGGGCTGTGGCGCCGACAGCGCTGGGCTGCCTGGCTGGCAGCGGGCATTGCCATGGCCACCGCGCTCACGTTTGCGGTCTTTGGTGTGCATGTGCTGGCAGGGGGCGCCTACGAGCAGCGCACCGCGCTGGCCATGGCGTTGCGCACCACCGTCTGGACGGTGATCGCTGCCTTGGCGTGGCGCCAGCTTCCCGGCCGCACGGCCTGACATCCCCTTGCCAGCGAGACACGACGCCATGATGGTCACTTCCACACGAATGCAAGCCACAGGCCCGCGCGTGGCCTTGCTTCTGGCGGCCCTTCTGGCCGGTTGCGCTGCGGGGCCTGATTTCCGGCCGCCAGCGCTTCCTGCCGATGCGGGATCTGTGGGCGTACCGGCCCAGGCCCAGACGGCGTCTGCCGCGACGGCACTGGGCCAGGCCCAGCACTGGAATGACCGCATGGACCTGGATGCGCCTTGGTGGCGGCACCTGGGGTCGCCGCAACTCGACGCGTTGATCGACGAAGCGCTCGCCGCCAGCCCCACGCTCGCATCGGCACAGGCCACGTTGCGCCAGGCGCAGGAGTTGCAGGCAGCCCAGACGGCCACGCTGCAACTGCCGCGCGCCGACCTCGCGCTGGGCAGCCAGCGCCAGCAGACATCGCCCAGCGCACAGGGCCAGGCGGGGCCGGGACGGGAGTTCAGCCTGCACAGCGCCAGCATCGGCGTGCAGTACCCGCTGGACCTGGCGGGTGGGAACCGGCGTACGCTGGAAGCCCTGGCCGCCCGCACAGAACACAGGCGCTACCAGCTTGAGGCCGCGCGCCTGGGGCTTGCGGCCAGCGTGGCATCGGTCGCCATCACCCAGGCGCGGCTGGCGGCGCAGGCCGAGGCGCTGCAAGCCATCGTGGACAACCAGCAGCAGCAAGGTGCGCTGGCCCGCGCGCGCGCGCGCCTGGGGCAGGCCGCGCCCGACGAGGTGCTGGCGCTGCAGGCGCAGCTGGAGCAGGCCCGCTCCGGTCTTCCGCTGCTGCACAAGCAGGAGCAACAGGCCGCCCACCTGCTGGCCATGCTGGCGGGGCGCGCGCCGGGAGCCGCTGCGCTGCCGTCGTTCACCCTGCGCGACTTTCACTTGCCTGAGGCGTTGCCACGGGTCATTCCGTCGGAACTGGTGCGCCGTCGCCCCGATGTTCAGGCGGCGCAGGCGCTCTTGCAGGCCGCCAGTGCGGACCATGGCGTCGCCGTGGCGCGCCTGTACCCGCAGATTCGCCTCAGTGCCAGCCTGGGCAGCCAGGCACTCAGCATGGGCGCGCTGTTTGGTGGCGAATCGGCGGTGTGGGGCCTCATCGCCCAACTGACCCAGCCGCTGTTCAACCCGGCCCTGCCGGCGGAGCGGCGCGCGGCCCTGGCCGCTCTCGATGCGGCGGCGGCCAACTACCAGGCGGTGGTGCTCGACGCCCTGCGCGGTGTGGCTGACGCCATGCGAGCTGTCGAAAGCGATGCCGAGGCGCTGGCCGCGCTGGCGCGGGCCGATGCCGCCGCCCAGGCCAGCCTGCAATCCATGGAGCGCCAGCGCGCATTGGGTTCTGCCAGCTACCTGCAGTGGCTGGTGGCGCAGCAGCAGGTGCTGCAGGCGCGCGGCAACTTGGTGGCGGCGCAGGCCCAGCGGCTGGCCGACAGCGCTGCGCTGTTCCAGGCCGTGGGCGCCGGTTGGGAGGGGGCAGGGTCAGCTGCCGGTGTTGCCGGAGGGCGCTGACCCGGCGCGCCGACGCTCGAAGTGGCGGCCGATGTGATCGCACACCCGGTCGCACAGCACATCCACCGAACCGTCGGCCCGGCGGTAGTACGCGTTCTGGCCCCGCATCTCGCGCAGCACCAGGCCATGGCGGGTCAGCAGCGCCAGATGGCGTGACACGTTGGCCATGCTGCAGCCACACAGCTGAGCCAGCTCGCCCACGTTGCGCTCCCCCGCGCCCAGCCACTGCAGGATCTGCAGCCGGGTGGGCTCGCCCAGCACCCGGAAATGGTCCGCCACCTGCTCCAGCACCGCATCGGGGAGCTGGGGCAGGGCATCGCATGACGGGGGAGGTGGCGTGGGCGTCATGGCGTCAGAAAGATAAAAATCAACTTATTGACTATTTAGTTAGTTGCGCAAATAATATCGCAACACACCCTGACTGACCAGCCCTGTCCGACAGACGGGACATGCCACGAAAGAACGACCATGCAGAAGATTCCTCCCTTGCTCAGAGCCCTGGCCTTGGCGCTGCCCCTGACCCTGGCGGGTGCAGTCGGCGCGGCCGACATGGCCACCGCACCGGCGCAAGCCTCGGCGTTGCAGGGGCAGACCGGTTTTGACGGTGTGGTCGAGGCCGTGCGCCAGACGGTGATCGCCGCGCAGGTGCCGGGCGCGGTGGTCGAACTGAACGTCAAGGCGGGCGACCGTGTGCAGGCCGGGCAGCTGCTGCTGCGCATCGATGCACGCGCCGCCGACCAGACTGCCGCCGCCAGCAACGCACAGGTGCAGGCGGCCCGCGCTGCCCTGGACGTGGCTACGCGCGAATACGAGCGCCAGAAGCAGCTGCACCAGAAGAAATACATCAGCCAGGCCGCGTTGGAGCGGGCCGAGTCCGAATTCAAGGCCACCAGCGCCCAGGTCGCCGCGCAGATGGCGCAGGCTGGTGCGGCACGCACCCAGACCGGGCTGCACACCGTGCGTGCACCCTACGCGGGGGTGGTGGCCGAGGTGCCGGTGGCGCTGGGCGACATGGCCATGCCCGGCCGCCCGCTGCTGATGCTGTACGACCCCGCCGCGCTGCGCGTGACGGCCTCGGTGCCGCAATCGGCCGCAGGCAGCGTGCAGGCCGACACCGTGCGCGTGGAGCTGCCCGGCCTGGCGGCCGCGCAGCAGTGGCCGCGCGCCACACGCGTGCAGGTGCTGCCCACGGTGGACGCCGCCACGCACACCGTGCAGGTGCGCGCCGAGCTGGGCGCAGGGCCGGACGGCGTGGCCCCCGGCATGTTCGCGCGCCTGTGGCTGCCGGTCACCGGCAGTGCCACGGCGGGCAAGACGGTGACCGTACCGCTCAAGGCCGTCGTGCGCCGCGCCGAAATGACCGGCGTGTACGTGCAGGGCGAGGGCGGCAAGCCGCAGCTTCGCCAGGTGCGCCTGGGGCGCTTTGATGGCGAGCGCGTTGAGGTGCTGAGCGGCGTGGCGCCGGGCGAGCAGATCGTGGTCGATCCGCAGTCCGCGCTGCGAGTACGCTGAAAGGCAGGCCATGCAAGACCAGAACCACAAGGGCATGGGCATCTCGGGCCGCATCGCGGCCTTCTTTCAGGCGGCGCAGATCACGCCGCTGCTGGCGCTGGTGGCGCTGCTGCTGGGCATCTTCGCGGTGCTGGTGACGCCGCGCGAAGAAGAGCCGCAGATCAACGTCACCATGGCCAACGTGCTGATTCCGTTCCCGGGCGCCAGCGTGCGCGACGTGGAGCAGATGGTGGCCATCCCTGCCGAACAGGTGCTTGCGCAGATCAGCGGGGCCGAGCATGTGATGTCCGTCTCGCGCCCCGGCGTGGCCATCATCACCGTGCAGTTCAAGGTGGGCGTGCCGCGCACCGAAGCGCTCGTGCGTCTGTATGACACCGTGAATTCCAACGCCGACTGGCTGCCCAAGGGCCTGGGCGTGCTCGATCCCATCATCAAGCCCAAAGGCATCGACGATGTACCCATCGTCACGCTCACGCTGCACAGCGCAAACCCCGAGACCGGCGCCTACGACCTGGAGCGCGTTGCGCACAGCGTCGAGGCCGACCTCAAGCGCGTGCCGGGTACGCGCGAAGTCACCACCCTCGGCGGCCCCGGTCGCGCCGTGATGGTGGAGATGGACCCCGCACGCATGTCCGGTGCCGGCGTCACCGTGGCCGATCTGCGCATGGCCCTGCAATCGGCCAACCTGGGCCTGCCCGTGGGCGAGCTGCTGGGAGCCAACCGTTCTGTGGCCATCGAGTCGGGGCCGTTTTTGCGCAATGCGGACGAGGTGGCCGAACTGGTGGTGGGGGTGCGCGGGGGCAAGCCGGTGTTCCTGCGCGAGGTGGCCAGCGTGCGCGACGGCGCGCCGCCGCCCAGCCGCTACGTGTGGCACGGCACGGCGGGTGAGGGTGCCTACGAGACCCCGGCTGTGACCATCGCCATCACCAAAAAACCCGGCGAGAACGCCATCGACGTGGCCAACGCCGTGATGGCGCGGGCCGAGGCGCTGAAGAACACGGTCATCCCGGCCGACGTGCAGGTGAGCGAAACGCGCAACTACGGCGCCACCGCCGATGGCAAGGCGCGCCAACTCATCCAGAAGCTGCTGTTCGCCACGGCCTCCGTGGTGGCGCTGGTGTTCATCGCCCTGGGTCGGCGCGAAGCCGCCATCGTCGGCACGGCCGTGGTGCTCACGCTCACCGCGACATTGTTTGCCTCCTGGGCCTGGGGTTTCACGCTCAACCGGGTGTCGCTGTTCGCACTGATCTTTTCCATCGGCATCCTGGTGGACGACGCCATCGTGGTGGTCGAGAACATCCACCGCCACCAGCAGCTCCACCCCGGAAAGACCCTGGCGCAAATCATCCCCGGCGCGGTGGACGAAGTGGGAGGTCCCACCATCCTGGCAACGCTCACCGTGATCGCCGCCCTGCTGCCCATGGCCTTCGTGAGCGGGCTCATGGGGCCGTACATGAGCCCCATCCCGATCAATGCCAGTATGGGCATGCTGTTGTCGTTGGCTATTGCCTTCGTCGTCACGCCCTGGCTCGCGCGGCTGTGGATGAAGGCGCACCACGGCGATGCGGACACCCATGGAGCGCAGGCGGCGCCTATAGGCATGGCAGCGCGCATCACCCCGCTGTTCACACGCGTCTTCACGCCACTGCTCGACGAAAAAACCGGAACGCGCAACCGCCGCTTCCTGGGCCTGGGCATCGCGCTGCTCATCGCCCTCTCGGTGGCGCTGCCTGCCACCGGGCTGGTGTTGCTGAAGATGCTGCCGTTCGACAACAAGTCCGAGTTCCAGGTGGTGGTGGACATGCCCGCTGGCACCCCGGTGGAGCAGACGGCCGCAGTGCTGCACGCACTGGGCGCACACCTGGCCACGGTGCCCGAGGTGACCGACTACCAGGCCTACGCCGGCACGGCCGCGCCGATCAACTTCAACGGCTTGGTGCGTCAGTACTACCTGCGCGCTGGTGGCGAGGTGGGCGATATTCAGGTCAATCTGGTCGACAAATCGAAGCGCAAGGACCAGAGCCACGCCATCGCCACGCGCGTGCGCCCAGCGCTGCAGGAGATTGGCCAGCGCTTTGGCGCCAACGTGAAAGTGGTCGAGGTGCCGCCGGGCCCGCCGGTACTGGCGCCCATCGTGGCCGAGATCTATGGACCTGAAGAACAGGGCCGGCGCCAGGTGGCCAAGGCCGTGCGCGCGGTGTTCGAGAAAACCCCCGGCCTGGTCGATGTGGACGACACCAGCATCGCGGACGCCCCGCGCACCCTGCTGCTGGTGGACCGCCGCAAGGCCGCCATGCTGGGCGTGCCGCAGCAGGCCATCGTGACCACGCTGCGCGCGGGCCTGGCGGGCGAAGCCACGGCCTACGTGCACGACCAGAGCAAATACCCGGCCGCCGCCACCCTGCAACTGCCGCCGCAGATGCACGGCGACCTGGCTGCCCTGCTGCAGCTGACGGTGCGCTCGGCCTCGGGCGCGCTGGTGCCGATTCGCGAGCTGGTGACGCAAAGCAGCACTCTGCGCGAACAGCCTGTGATCCACAAAGACCTGCTGCCCGTGAACTTCGTCGTGGCCGATATGGCCGGCACGGTGGACAGCCCGCTCTACGGCATGTTCGGCATGCGCGCCGACATTGCCAGGCTCCCCATGCCTGACGGTGGACAGATCAGCGAATACTTCATCAGCCAGCCCCAGGACGCCTGGCGCGGCTACGCCATCAAGTGGGACGGCGAATGGCAGATTACCTACGAGACCTTCCGCGATATGGGTGCGGCGTATGGCGTGGGGCTCATCCTGATCTACCTGCTGGTGGTGGCGCAGTTTGGCAGCTACCTCACGCCGCTGATCATCATGGCGCCGATTCCGCTGACCATCATCGGCGTGATGCCCGGCCACGCGTTGCTCGGCGCGCAGTACACGGCCACCAGCATGATCGGCATGATCGCGCTGGCCGGCATCATCGTGCGTAACTCGATTCTGCTGGTGGACTTCATCAACCTGCAGGTGCGCAGCGGCATGCCGTTCAAGGACGCCATCGTCCAGTCGGCCATCACCCGCGCCCAGCCCATCGTGTTGACCGGGCTGGCGGCCATGCTCGGGGCCTTCTTCATTCTGGACGACCCGATCTTCAACGGCCTGGCGATCTCGCTGATCTTCGGTATTTCTGTCTCCACCGTGCTCACGCTGGTGGTCATCCCCATCCTCTACTACGTGGCCTACCGCCACCGCCTGCATGCGCTGACGGGCGCCGCAGCCCCATGAATGCTATTGGTTAAATAGCTTTTGGCGCAATGCCCATAAGCATTTGAACCCGATTTGATTAAAAAACCCAGGATACCGACATGGCACAGAGCTACCTCGACATCACCCGGCAAACCTCGGCACAACTGGCCCAGTTGCGCGCCGAAATCCCCGACACCCTGCGCGGCTTCTCGGCCATGGCACAGGCCGCCACCAAGGACGGCGCGCTCGACGCCCGAACCAAGGAGCTGATCGCCATTGCGTTGTCGGTGGCCGCGCGCTGCGACCCCTGCGTGGGCTACCACGCGCAGGCGCTGGTCAAGCTGGGCGCCACGCGCGCGCAGGTCACCGAGGCGCTGGGCATGGCGGTCTACATGGGCGGCGGCCCGTCGCTGATGTACGCCGCCAAGGCCTCAGCGGCATTTGACGAATTCAACGCCGCTGCCGCCGCACCGGTATCTGCGTGATGTGTCCCTGCTGGGCGCGCCACGGCGCGAATGTGGTGCATTGGGTAAAGGCCCTCTGGGCGCGTTGGAGGTAAACGACATGCGACGAACCTTGCGAATCACCCTGCTGGCGCTGGCCTGCAGCGCCCCCGCTGCCTGGGCCACCGACCTGCTGCAGGTCTGGCAGGCCGCGCAGCAGAACGACCGTGAACTGGCCGTGGCCCGCGCCGCGCAGGCCACGGCACAGCCCCGGCGCGACCAGGCTGCTGCGCTGTGGCGTCCGGGCGTGGCCTTCTCTGCCACCGCGGGAGTGGCCACAGGCGAGAGCAGCATGCGCGGCGCGCAGTTCTCGGCGCCCGGCATGGGCACATCGAGCGGCGTGAACTTTGGCACCTCGGTCACCGGCGGCACCGCCACGCGCTGGGCGCTGCAGGCCAGTCAGCCGCTCTACAACCCGCAGCGCCGTGCCCAGCAACAGCAGCTCGGCCTGCAGGCCGACATGGCCGACCTGGAATGGCAGGCCGCGCAGCAGGCGTTGATGTTGCGCACCGCGCAGCGCTACTTCGATGTGGCGCTGGCGCAGGAGGCAGTGGGGGTGCTCGATTTGCAGCTCCAGGCCGTGCAGAAGGCGGCCACCGAGGCGCAGGACCGTTTCGACATCGGCAGCGCGCCCGTCACCGACACCCACGAGGCGCGCGCCCGCCTGGCCGCGCTGCGCGCGCAGCAGCTGGCAGCGCAGACCGACCTGGACGTGAAACGCCGCGCCTTGGCCGACAGCACCGGCCTGCCACCCGGTGCCCTGGCGGTGCGCCTGCCCGGCGCCAGCGCGCCCCCGGCGCCGCGCGCGCTCGACGCGTGGCAGCAGGAGGCCGAAGCCACCAACCCGGCCATCCGCCTGCAGCAGCTGGCCGCCGACATGGCGCGCGCCGAGGCCGAGAAACACCGCCGCAGTGCTTCGGCCACCGTGGACCTGGTGGCGCAGGCCGGGCAGGAGCGCCTGCAGGGCAGCGGCGACTACGGCAGTGCTCGCAACAAGAGCGTGAACGCCCTGGTGGGTGTCCAGTTGAACGTGCCACTGTTCACCGGCGGCTACCGCAGTGCCAAGGAAGAAGAGGCCCTGCGCTTGTTCGACAAGGCCCAGGCCCAGGTGCAGAGCACCCGCGAGCAGGTGGCACAGCAGGTGCATGGCGCTTGGCTGGGATTGAGCCTGGGCGCCGAGCGCGTGCAGGCCCTGGCCGAAGCCCTGAGCGCCAGCGAGGCACGGCGCGATGCCACCCAGACCGGACACGAGGTGGGCCACCGCACCCTGCTGGACCGGCTCAATGCCGAGAACGACACGGCCGCCGCCCGCCTGGCGCTGGCCCAGGCCCGTGCCGGTCTGCTGCTCGACCGCCTGCGCCTGGCGCAGCTGGTCGGGCGGCTGGACGAAGACACCCTGCGCGCCACCAATCAGGCGCTGAGCGCTGCGCCCTGAATTCCCAAGCCACCCGCCGGCCTGACCGGCACTACCAGGAGACAAGCATGGCCCATATCGTGATTCTTGGCGCAGGCACCGGCGGCACGCCGGCGGCCTATGAACTGCGTGCCAAACTGGACAAGTCGCACCGCATCACCGTGGTGAACGCGCTCGACTACTTCCAGTTCGTGCCGTCCAATCCCTGGGTGGCCGTCGGCTGGCGCGAGCGTGGCGACACCACGCTGGCCATCGGGCCCTGCCTGGAGAAAAAGGGCATTGACTTCATCGCCCAGCGCGTGCAGCGCATCGACGCCGAGGGCAACGCCATCGAGCTGGCCGACGGCCGCCGTGTGGACTACGACTACCTCGTCATCACCACCGGCCCCAAGCTCTCGTTCGACGAAGTGCCGGGCGCCGGCCCCGAGGGCCACACGCAGTCGATCTGCACCATCGACCACGCCGAGAAGACCTGGGCGGACTACCAGGCCTTTGTGCAGGACCCCGGGCCGGCCATCATCGGCGCCATGCCGGGCGCCTCGTGCTTCGGCCCGGCCTACGAGTTCGCCTTCATCTTCAACAAGGACCTGCAGCGCCGCAAGCTGCGCAACAAGGTGCCGCTGACCTTCGTGACCAGCGAGCCTTACATCGGCCACATGGGGCTGGGCGGCGTGGGGGATTCCAAGTCCATGCTGGAAAGCGATTTCCGCAACCACGACATCAAGTGGATCACCAACGCCAAGGTCACCAAGGTCGAGGCCGACAAGATGTTCGTCACCGAGATGGACGAAAACGGCCAGCCGAAGAAAGAGCACGAGCTGCCCTTCAAGTTCAGCATGATGCTGCCGGCCTTCAAGGGCGTGGACGCAGTGGCCGCCGTGGAGGGGCTGTGCAACCCGCGCGGCTTCGTGCTGATCGACGAGCACCAGCGCAGCAAGAAGTACAGCAACATTTTCTCGGCCGGCGTGTGCGTGGCCATCCCGCCGGTGGAGGTCACGCCCGTGCCCACGGGCGCGCCCAAGACCGGCTACATGATCGAGACCATGGTCTCGGCCATCGTGCACAACATCGCCGCCGAGCTGCAGGGCCAGCCCGCCGACGCCAAGGCCACCTGGAACGCCATCTGCCTGGCCGACATGGGCGACACCGGCGCGGCCTTCGTGGCGCTGCCGCAGATCCCGCCGCGCAACGTCAACTGGTTCAAGAAGGGCAAGTGGGTGCACCTGGCCAAGGTGGCGTTCGAGAAGTACTTCATGTACAAGATGAAGAACGGCACGGCCGAACCGCTGTACGAAAAGCATGTGCTCAAGGCGCTGGGCATCGAGCGGTTGGAGAAATAGCGCGAAAGCACGAACGCTCTCAATTGAATAGCTGCGGGCGCTGGATGAATAAGCGCCAACGACCATTTTTATGTATCCACCGGAGACTCCCATGAACCCGCCCTACGCCTTCGCCATCACCCTTGCCCAGCCGCTTGCGCAGGCGGTGGAAACCCTGCGCGCGGCGCTGGCCGCCGAGCAGATGGGCATCGTCAGCGAGGTGGACATGCAGGCCACGCTGAAAGCCAAGCTCGGCATCGACAGCGCGCCCCAGCGCCTGCTCGGCGTGTGTTCCCCAAAGGTGGCGCACGCGCTGGTCACCGCCGAGCCCGACCTTGCCGCCTTGCTGCCCTGCGGCGCCAGCGCACATGAAGCCACGCCTGGCCAGACGCGCGTGTTGCTGCAGGACCCGCGCGTCATCCTCGCCGCCAGCGCCAGCCAGGACCCCGCCGTCAAGACGGTGCTGGAAGAGGCCCGCGGCGCCGTGCTTCGCGTGGTGGCGGCCCTGGGTGGCCAGGGGGCCTGAGCGGTGGAAGCAGGCGCTCGCATCAGCGTGCTGGGCAGCGGCTTTGGCGCGCTGTCTGCGGTGCGCGAACTCCGCGCACGCGGCTGCCAGACCGAGATCACGCTCATCTCGCCGCGCGCCGAGTTGCACTACCTGCCCGGCATCATCTGGATTCCGAGCGGCCTGCGCACGCGTGAGCAGCTCATCGTGCCGCTGGCGCCGTTCTTCGAGCGCATGCGCGTGCGCCACGTTGCTGCCGAGGTCACCGGCCTGCAGGGCGGCGGGCGCACGGTGCTCACCACCGCTGGCGACGTACAGAATGACGCGCTCGTCATCGCCACCGGCGGGCGCTTCATCAAAAAGCTGCCGGGCATCGAGCATGCCATCACGCCCTGCGAAGGTATCGCTGCGGCTGAGCAAATCCGCGACCGGTTGCGCGCCCTGCAGGGAGGGACCATCGCCGTGGGCTTTGCCGGCAACCCCAACGAACCCACGGCGGTGCGCGGCGGGCCGATGTTCGAGTTTCTGTTCGGTATCGACACGCAATTGCGCCGCGAAGGTCGGCGCGATCGCTTCGAACTGGTGTTCTTCAACCCCACCCAGGAGCCGGGCAACCGCCTGGGTGCCAAGGCGGTGCAGCACCTGCTGGCCGAGATGGCGCGGCGCGGCATCCGCACCCACCTGGGCCACAAGATGCAGCGCTTCGAGGCCGGCAAGGTGGTCACCGAGGGCGGTGAATTCGCTGCCGATCTGATCCTGTTCATGCCCGGCATGACGGGCAACGCCTGGTTCGACCAGACCGATCTGCCGCGCTCCCCCGGCGGTCTGCTGCGCGCCGATGCGCAGTGCCGCGTGGACGGGTGGGAGCATGTCTACGTGGTGGGCGACTCCGGGAGCTTTCCCGGCCCCGACTGGAGCCCGAAGCAGGCGCACATGGCCGACCTGCAGGCCCGTGCGGCCGCGCAGAACCTGCTCGCCGGCCTGGCCGGGCGGCCCCAGACTGCGGGTTTCGAGCCCGAGCTGGCCTGCATCATCGATGCGCTCGACGAGGGTACGGTGGTCTGGCGCACGCCCCGGCGCAACGTGGTGCTGCCGCCCTCGCGCCTCTTTCACTGGGCCAAGCGCGCCTTCGAGTGGCACTACCTGCGCCAGTACTGGTAGAGCGGGCTCATCCCTCCGGCAGCACCAGTTCCACCCGCAGCCCCGGTGCGGTATTGCGCACCTCCATGCGTCCGCCGTGCAGCGCCATCACGCGCCGCACGATGGCCAGCCCCAGGCCGGAGCCGCTGCGCTCGCCATTGGGCCGGGCGGTGGTGAAGAAGCGCTCGCCCAGGCGGGGCAGGGCGTAGCCGGGCACGCCGGGGCCGCTGTCCTGGACGGCCACGCGCGGGCCGTCGAGTTCCACCCGCACGGTGCTGCCCTCGGGCGCAAAATCCACCGCGTTGTCGAGCAGGTTGGTCAGCGCCAGGGTGATGAGTTCGGCCTCCCACGGGCCGCTGGCGCCGTGGCCCGCAAGGGCAAGCACCACGCCGCGCTGCGCCGCGCGCGCCTGGGTGTGCGCGATGGCGGTGCGGGCGCAGTCGTGCAGGGCGACCGGGCGGTGGCCCTCGGCGTGCTGGCGCTGCTCCAGTTTGCTCAACTCCAGCAGGCGTTCGATGAGGCGCTGCAGCCGCTCGCTCTGCTGCACCACCTGGGTGGCGAACTGGGCGCGGTCTGCGGCGGGCAGGTCGTCCTGCAGCAACTCGCCGGCGCCCCGGATGGCGGCCACCGGGCTTTTGAGCTCGTGGGTGAGGGCGCGCACATAGCCTTCGATGTAGTCGCGCCCCTCCAGCCGGGCGCGCATGCGGTCCATGGCGCGCGCCAGGTCACCCAGCTCGCCGGGCACCTGGGGTACCGCCAGCGCGGTGGCCGGGGGGGTGTCGTGCTCGCCATCGACGGGGCCCTGCACACTCAGGGCGTAGTCGCGCAGGCGGCGCACGTTCCACACCATCCACAGCGTCACGGCCACGCCCACGGCGGCCGACAGGGCCAGCAGCAGCAGGCCGCCCATCAGTATCTTGCGCTCGGCCCGGTCAATGAATCGCTGCACCGTGCGCACTGGCTTGGCTACCGTCAGCACGCCGAGGATGCGCCCCTGCACACGCACCGGGGCTGCCACATGCATGACGCCGCTGGTGTCGTCGCTCGGCACCTCGCGGGTCATGCGCGCACCGTACTCGCCGCGCAGGGTGCGGGCCACGTCGCGCCACTGCGAGAAGTCCTGGCCCACGGCCAGGCCCTCCGAGTCGAACAGCACGCGCCCGGCGGCGTCGGTGACGTAAATGCGGTAGTCGAGCGACTGCTTGGCAAAGCCCCAGATGCCTGCGTCCACGGCGCGGCTGGCGTAGTTGCGCACCTGGCGGGCAAATGCGCTGCTGCTTTCTCCCTGCGCCAGGCGCCCGGCCGCCAGGTCATCGCTGGCCAGCTCGGCCAGCAGGTTGGCGGTGTCCACCATCATGTCCTCCATCACTTCGCGCACGCTGGGCTTGATCTCGGCGGTGAACACACGCAGCACGAAGAAGGCCGCGATGCCGTTGATGAGGAAGAACGCGAACAGCAGGCGGATGCCAAGGCGCATGGGGAAGCAATGAGGGCTTAAGGTTTATCAAAAATCATAGCTGCTTGCGCTTTATCTATAAGCTCTGGAGGCCGATTTGATGCATAAATCAAAGATCCAGGCAATAGCCCATGCCCCGGTGTGTGCTGATGTAGTCGCGCGCCGGGTCGGCCTCGCGCAGCTTGGCGCGCAGGGTCTTGATGTGCGTGTCCACCGTGCGGTCCGTGCTTTCGCTCTCGTTGCCCCAGGCGGCTGCCAGCAGCGTGTCGCGTGCATGGATGCGGCCCGCGCCTGCGAGCAGGCAGGCCAGCAGGCGGTACTCGCGCCGGGTCAGGGCCAGCGGCTGGCCGTGCAGGTGGATGCGCTGGCCCACAGGGTCGTCCTGCAACGCGGCGCCACGGGCAGGCGCCGGTGCCTGAACGGCGGCGCGGCGCAGCAGCGCCTTCACGCGCGCGGCCAGCTCCCGCGGGCTGAAAGGTTTGGCCAGGTAGTCGTCTGCACCCAGCTCCAGGCCCAGCACGCGGTCGATTTCCTCGCCCTGCGCGCTGAGCATCAGCACCGGCGTGCTCGCCCGGGTGCGCAGCCCGGCGGCGCCGCCATGGCGCAGTTCGCGCAGCAGTTCCAGGCCGCTGCCGTCGGGCAGGCCCACGTCCAGCACCAGCAGGTCGAAGGCCTCGGCACGCATCTGCTGGCGTGCATCGTGCAGCAGCAGGCTGTGCAGCACCTGCAGGCCTTCGCGCTCCAGCGCGTACGCCACGGTGCGGGCAATGGCCGGGTCGTCTTCCAGCAGCAAGAGCCGGGAATGCAGCGCCAAGGGACTTACCTCGTCATCAGCACCGGGAACAGCTTGCTCAGGCCCTCGGCCATCACCTCCACCGCCAGCGCGGCCAGAATCAGGCCCATGAGCCGGGTCATCACGTTGATGCCGGTCTTGCCCAGAAAGCGCGCAATCGGCTCGGCCAGCGAGAAGCACACCGCCGTGGCGGCGGCAATCACCACGCCATAGCCCACCAGGGCGGCGTGCTGCCAGAAAGTCTGGGCGCGGTCGGCGTAGATCACCACGGTGGACATGGTGGCCGGGCCGGTGAGCAGTGGAATGGTCAGCGGCACCACGGCAATGCTGGCGCCGGCAGCGGCCTTCTCGGCGCCTTCCTCGAATTCATGCGTCGTCGCCTTGGCCTCGGCGGGCTGGGCATTGAGCATGTTCATCGCGCTGATGAGCAGCAGCATGCCGCCGCCCACCTGGAAGCTCTGCAGCGAGATGTTGAAAAAATCGAGAATCTGCAACCCCAGCAGCGCGCAGGCCGCAATCACGCAAAAGGCGCTGAACGCGGCCGTGCGAATGGTGCGCTGGCGTTGCGGAACGGAAAACCCCTGCGTGTAGTGAATGAAAAACGGCACGATGGCCAGCGGATTGACGATGGCCAGCAGGGTGATGAGCGGCTTGAGGTCCATCAGTGGCCTCCTGCCTGCAGGGCATGCGCGGCTGCGCAGGGGGGGGATGTGCGTGCGTCCAAGTTCGGTCTCCTGCATGAATGCCGTGGGGCATCCGTGTGCCGCATTAGAGCACTTTCAGCAGGGGGCAAGAAGGCTGCGCAGGCGCCACGGACGCCTGCGCAGCGACAGCGTCAAGCGGCCAGCAATGGCTGGGCGGGGCGCAAAGACAGGTGGCCTGGGGCAGCGTGCGCCGCATGACCCGCGGGTGCATGCGCAGGGTCCGCATGCGCCGGGCTGCGTCCTGCTTCGCCCGCCAGCGTGAACACGCCGATGGTCCGCACCTGCTGCCGGGCCTGGTCTTGCAGGCTGCGCGCGGCGGCCGACAACTCCTCCACCAGCGCGGCGTTCTGCTGCGTGGTCTGATCGAGGTGCTGCACGGCCTCGCCGATCTGGCCCATGCCGCTGCTCTGCTCGGCGCTGGCGGCGCTGATATCGGTCATGAGGGTGGTCACGCGCTGGATGGCGGCCACGGCTTCCTCCATGGTCTGGCCTGCGGTGTTCACCAGCTCGGTGCCCTTGCCCACGCGCTCCACGCTGGAGCTGATCAGCTGCTTGATCTCCTTGGCGGCATCGGCCGAGCGCCCGGCCAGGGCTCGCCCGCGCGGGCCGCTTCCACGGCCGCGTTGAGCGCCAGGATGTTGGTCTGGAAGGCAATGCCGTCGATCACGCCGATGATGTCGGCGATCTTGCCCGAGGAGGTGTGGATCTCGCGCATGGTGCTCACCACCTGGCCCATCACTTCGCCCCCGCGGGTGGCCACGGCGCTGGCACTGGCGGCCAGCTGGTGGGCCTGGCGCGAGTTGTCGGCGTTTTGCTGCACGGTGGCGTTGAGCTGCTCCATGGCGGCTGCGGTCTGTTCCAGCGCGCTGGCCTGCTGTTCGGTGCGGCTGGCCAGGTCGTGGTTGCCGGTGAAGATCTGGCTGGACGCGCTGGCCACGTTTTCACTGCCTTCGCGGATGTCGGTGACGATGCCGGTCAGCTGCTTCTGCATGGCGTCCAGTGCGTGCAGCACCTGCGCGGCTTCGTCTTTGCCATTGGCATGAACGGGGTGGCTGAGGTCGCCCTTGGCAATGGTTTCGGCCACATCGATGGCATGGCCGAGTGAACGGGAAATGCCGCGCACCAGCGCAAAGGCAAACAGGGTGGCGAACAGCAGGCCCGACAGGATGGCGGCCACCGATGCGGCGCGGATCATCTGGTACTGGCCATCGCCCTTTTCGTAAGCCGCCTTGCCTCCGTCGAACTGCAGCTTGATCAGCGCGTCAATGCCTTCTCCCACCGGCTGGTACAGCGGGCGCACCTTTTCGACCACGAGTCGGCTGGCGGTGGGTATGTCGCCCGCACGCAGCGCCGCCACGGTGGGCAGCAGGCCTTCGCGCACGAAACGCCCTCGGTTTTCGGTGAAGGCCTTGGCCAGCTGCTCCTCCTGCGGGCTGTGCGGGCGTGCCAGATAACCGTCCCAGATGCGGGTGATGGCTGCGATGTTGGCCTCCACCGTGGCGGTGCTGGTCTTGATCGTGGCCTCGTCGGGGGTGACCAGGGCCACCGCCAGTGCCAGCCGGTTGGCCAGCAGCAGGGCCTGGATCTTGTTGACCTCGCCCGTGGTCACCAGGTTGTCTTCGAACATGGAATGCAGGGCCTTGTTGGACTGGGCGATGCCCCACAGGCCCAGCCCCCCTATCGCCAGAAGCAGCAGTGACAACAGGCCTGCGAGGGCAGCGACGCGGGTGGAAATCTTGAAGTGGTTCATGGGATCTCTCTTTGGTGTGGGGCCACGGGCGTGGCGTTGGCTGCGGCGGGAAAGGACGAATAGGGAGACTGTTCGAGCCATTGATCGAAGCGCTCGATGGGCAAGGGCTTGCCGAAGAAGTAGCCCTGGAACACCAGGCATTGCAGGTTCAGCAGGGCCTGGCGCTGGGCCAGGGTTTCCACGCCCTCGGCAATCACGCGCAGGCCGAGGTTGTGGGCCATGCCGATGATGGTCTGCACGATGGCGGCGTCGCTGGGGGCGCTGACGATGTCCTGCACGAAGCTGCGGTCGATCTTGAGGTGGTGCAGCGGCAGGCGCTTGAGTTGCGCCAGGGACGAGTAGCCCGTGCCGAAGTCGTCGAGCGCAAAGCGCACGCCGCGCTGCTGCAGGGCCTGCATCTTGCACACCGTGTCGGCCAGGTCGTCGAGCACCAGGCTTTCCGTCAGCTCCAGCACCAGCCGGGCCGGGTTGGCGCCCGCCCGCGTGAGGGTCTGGCATACCTGCGCGACGAAGTCGGGGTGGCGAAACTGCCGCGCACTCACGTTGACGGCCAGGTCCAGCAGGCGGTTGCGGGGGTGGCGCTCCCACGCCTTGAGCTGGGCGCAGGCCTGCTCCAGCACCCAGGCGCCAATCGGCAGGATGAGGCCGGTGGCCTCGGCGATGGGAATGAACTGCGCAGGTGACACACTGCCGTGCACCGGGTGGTTCCAGCGCAGCAGCACCTCGGCGCCCACCGGCCGCCCTGTGGCGCCCACCTGGGCCTGGTAGTGCAGTTGCAGTTGCCCCGCCTCGATCGCGCTGCGCAGGGCGGTTTCCAGCGCCCGGCGGGCTTCCAGTTCGGCCTGCATGGACGGGTCAAAAAGGCAGTGGGCATTGCGCCCTGCGTTCTTGGCCTGGTACATGGCCGCATCGGCGCGCCGCAGCAGGTCCTGGATGCTGGCGTTGTGGTTCCGGAACAGGCAGATGCCTATGCTGGCGCTGCCGAAATACATCTGCCCGTCCAGCGGGCAGGGCTGTGCCACGGCGGACAGGATGTCGCGTGCTAGCGCCTGTGCCTGTGCCAGTGCGGCGGTCTCGTCGGTCGAAAGGGCATCGGTCAGAACGACAAACTCGTCACCGCCGATGCGCGCGACGGCATGGGGGGCTTGCACGGTCTGGCGCAGCCGATGCGCCATCTCGACCAGGTATTGGTCGCCCACTTCGTGGCCCAGGGTGTCGTTGATGGCCTTGAAGTGGTCCAGGTCGAGCAGCAGCACCGCGCGGTGCTGGTCGTCCTCGCGGCTGGCCGTCAGGGCCGTCTGAATGCGCTCGCGCAGCAGGCGGCGGTTGGGCAGGTCTGTCAGCGGGTCGTAGTAGGCCAGCCGGTAGATGGCTTCTTCGTTGGCCGCCAGGCGCTGCTGCATCGCCTGCAGGTCGGCCAGCACTTCGCAGATTTCGTCTTGCCCCTGCACGACGATGGGTGTGTCCAGCCGGCCGTCGGCAATGTGGTGGAACACCTGGGACACCTGGCGCAGCGGGCGTACGATGGAGCGGATCAGCATCACCCCCAGAAACCCCAGCACGACCATGGAGAGCACCAGTGCGCCCACGGCCAGGCTGCGGGTTTGCTCGTAGCGCTGCACGCCCGAGGCGTATTCCGCATGGGCGCGGTCGAATTGCAGGTCGATCAGCGCCTGGACTTCCGGACTGGCTCGCTCATACAGCAGGCGCGCCTTGGTGGCCAGGCGCTGGGTGTCCTGGTAGTCGAGGTTGCGCAGGGCCGCCAGGGTCGGCATGACGGCGTCCCGCAGGTACTGCTCGCGGCGCTGGGCAAAGTGGTCGGCCAGTGCAGACTCCAGCGGGCCTTTGGCGGTGGCGGCATAGGTGGACCACAGCTGGTCGATGGTCGCCATGTTGGTCTCGATGACGCGCACTGCCTTGCCGGCAAAGTCCGGGTGCAGGGTGGTTCGGGCCGGGCTGCTGGCCGTTTGCGCCAGTGCAATCTGCAACTGGTGCTGGTTTGCCAGCATCAGCTGCGAGATCTGGCCCAGGGTGCGCACGGGCTTCATCCGGTCCTCGTACACCACATGCAGGCTCTCGTTGGAAGCCGCCAGGCCCTGGATGCCCGAGGTGGCCAGCAAGGCGCTGACCAGCGCCGCCAGCACCATCATGGCCGCCAGGCGCGTGCCGATGCGAAAACGCGAGAAAAGATGGTGTCCGACGCCCTGTGGGCTGCCCACCGCAACCATGTCGGCCGAGGGCGCATCCAGTGGAAGCGATGCCATGGTCATGGCGCAGCCCCGGGAGCGCCGCAGCGCATGGCCCCGTTCGCCAGGGAGCAGGCTCCGGGCGTCCACAAGGCAACCGATAGAACAAAAGAGGTGATGCCGAACATTGGGATGAAACCCGGGGCGTGGGGCCATGGGTTTGTGCGAGGCGTGTTCGGGGCCCCGGATTCTGGACAGCCGGGGGCACGGGCTGTTCAGTTATGTGTAAGTTTTGATTCTGATTCGTTGATGATATGTGTACATACGTGAAAACCCGATGACAACGGTCAAGTTTTTGGACCGTTGTGCAGGCCGTCGCACGTCTGGATGACTTCCCGTGCCAGTTCGGCCAGTTTGCGCCGCTGCGAGCGTGAGGAGGCGCGCAGCAGCTCGAAGGCTGCAGCGCGCTGCAGCCGGTACTGCACCATGGTGATGCCTGTGGCGACATTGATGTCGCGGTCGCCATCAAGCGCCTTCTGCAGTTGTGCGCGTGTCTGGCGCAGTTCGTCGAGTTCGCGGGCGCGCCGCAGGCCCGCTTCCACGGCGGGCCGGATCTGTGCCACATCCAGGGGCTTGACCAGGTAGCCCAGCGCGCCCAGGCTGGCTGCGCGCTCGACCGTCTGCGCATCGCTGTAGGCGCTGAGCATGAGGAAGGGAATGTGGTCCAGATCGCGCAGGCGCTCGGCCAGCTCCAGGCCGCTGCGCCCGGGCATGCGCATGTCCACGATGGCCATGTCCGGGCGCAGGCCGCTGGTGAGCAGTGCCTCGGCATCGTCCACGGACTCTGCGGTGGAGATCTGATAGCCCGCGTCGCGCAGGCCGCTTGCGAGGGTGGCCAGGATGAGGCGGTCATCGTCCACCAGCAGAAGGTGAGCCGGGCTGGGGAGGGAGGTTTCAGGCATGGCGGGAAGCGTCGCTGGATTCAAGGTGGATGACGGGAGAGCAGAGTTCAAGGTGCAGTACCGCCCATTCGCCCATCTGGGCGCGGGCCAGCTGGGCACCGTTGCGCGGCATCAGAGCCGCCACCAGCCCCAGGCCGCCGTGCGATTCTGCCGCGAATTCCGGCCAGCGGCCGGGGTTGGAGATGGTGATCTGAACGCTGTCCGCCTGCAATCCGTCATGCAGCCGGATGCGTACGTCCTGCTGGGCCTTGCCGCCATGCTTGACCGCGTTGAGGATCAGCTCGTTGAGCACCAGCGCCACGGGCACGGCTTCTGCGGGAACCACGTAGCAGGCTTTCCACCAATGCGGCGTGTCCACATGGATGGGGGTGTTCCAGAGCGATTCGATGCCGCCCGCAATGGCGCAGATCAGGTCGCTCAGGCGCACCCGGTCGGCCGTGGTGCTGCCCTGTAGTCCGTGGATGACGGCAATGCTGTGCACCTGGCCGATGACCTGGTTGATGGGGCCGTGCAGCCGCGGGTGCTTCTGGTCGAGCGTGCGCAGCATGCCCATCACACCCTGCAGATTGTTCTTGATGCGGTGGTGCACTTCCTGCACCAGGGCTTCGCGGTGGGCCTGCTCCATCTGGCGGCGTTGTTCTTCCTGCTGGCGCAGGTCGGTGATGTCGGTCAGCGTGAGCACGTAGTGCGTGATGCGGGCGTGGTGGTTCCGCACCGGGCTCAGGGTGATCCACACGGGGAACAGCTCGCCCGACTTGCGGCGGTGCCATTCGCGGCGCTGCAGGTTGTGTGCAGGCGCGAAGTCCACCGGGGCGGGGGGCATGGGTTCGGGCGCGGCGTCCGGCGGCGCAAGAACGAAGTGCGGTGTGCGGCCCAGCACCTCATGCAGTGCGTAGCCTGAGGTTCTGAGGAATGACTGGTTGGCCTGCAGGATCACCGAGCGCTCGTCGGTGATCAGAAGACCCTCCTGGCACTCGAAGGCAATGGCGGCCACGCGCAGCGCGGCCTTCTGGTGTCTGCGTTCGGCCATGTAGGCCGCCAGCGACATGCCCACCAGCGCCAGAATCATCATGTACGACCAGTAGCCAAAACCCTGGCTGCCGTCGAGGTCGCGTGCAAAGAAGCCCATGCGGTGGGAGGTGCCCCACAGCGCCTGCAGCGCGATCATGCACAGCAGGCCCACGGTGCCGAACATGCCCAGCCGCACGCCTGCCCAGGTGATGAACAGGAACATCCAGTAGGCGTTGGCCACCGGGTCGAGCGCATGGGCATGCCAGTCCGAGAAGATGGCCAGGCCCGCCAGGAAGGTCAGCACGTACGCGAGCGTGCCTTCGGGAATGCGGTACTGCGTGGCGCTGCGCTGCAGCTGGCGCTGCCACGACAGGATCAGGGGCGTGACGAGCACGATGCCGAGCGCATCACCCATCCACCAGCGCAGCGCGTGGGGTGTCCAGTCGGCGGCACCGATCTGGCCGGTCAGGAGCAGGCCGGTGCTGCCTGCCAGGGCGCTTGCGCCTCCACCCACGCAGCAGCCCAACGCGAACAGCCTGCGGCAGCCGGCGAAGGTGGCGCATTGCGCCTCGAAATCCGGTTGTCGGCGCAACAGCCAGGCACCCAGGGATGCCGAAGCAGTGGCCGCCAGCGCTTCAATGATCGCCCGGTCGGGCGGCGTGCCGCTGGCGGCCTGGGTGAGCAGGCTGCCCACCAGCACGCTGGTGGCCATGTGTGGGCCCCCCATCAGCAGCAGGGCCAGGGCCAGGCCGCTGGCGGGGCACAGCAACAGGTTCAGACCGTTTCCGTGCAGCGGGGACGAGGCCATGGTGACCACGGCCATGTACAGCAGCGCCGCCGCGGCGAGTGCCAGCGGCCGGGCCGGTGCGGGGGGGCTGCGCGGGGGCATGCGTTTCGGGGTGTGGGGCAGGACCGGAGCGCCCGGGTACTGCGCTGGGCGCCGGCGGGCGGTGCCTGGCATCGTAGCCTAAGCACCGCCGTTCGTGACCGTTTGCGGCGGGGTATGGCTCGCCGCGTTGATGCAGGTCAATTTAAAGTTTTGCGCCCGCCCATTGGACGCCAAAAGCTACTATTTTTGTAGCAAACGCGCTGCGTCGCGGGCGAAATAGGTGAGCACGCCGTCGGCGCCCGCGCGCTTGAAGGCCAGCAGGCTCTCCAGCATCACGGCGTCGTGGTCGAGCCAGCCGTTCTGCGCAGCGGCCTTGAGCATGGCGTATTCGCCCGACACCTGGTAGGCGAAGGTGGGCACGCGGAACTCGTCCTTCACGCGGCGCACGATGTCGAGGTAGGGCATGCCGGGCTTGACCATCACCATGTCGGCGCCCTCGGCGATGTCCATGGCCACCTCGCGCAGCGCTTCGTCGCTGTTGCCCGGGTCCATCTGGTAGACCTTCTTGTTGCTCTTGCCCAGGTTGGCGGCCGAGCCCACGGCATCGCGGAAGGGGCCGTAAAAGGCGCTGGCGTACTTGGCGCTGTAGGCCATGATGCGCGTGTGCACATGGCCATGGGCCTCGAGCGCGTCGCGGATGGCGCCGATGCGCCCGTCCATCATGTCGCTGGGCGCAACGATGTCCACGCCGGCCTCGGCCTGGGTCAGCGCCTGGCCGGTGAGCACTTCGACGGTGGCGTCGTTCAGGATGTAGCCGGTGTCGTCCAGCAGGCCGTCCTGGCCGTGGCTGGTGAAAGGGTCGAGGGCCACGTCGGTCATCACGCCGAGGTCGGGAAACTCCTTCTTCAGGGCGCGCACCACGTGCGGCACCAAGCCGTCGGGGTTGAGGGCCTCTTTGCCGTCGGGCGTCTTGAGGCTGGCGTCGATCACAGGGAACAGCGCCATCACCGGGATGCCCAGTTTCACGCAGTCCTCGGCCACGGGCAGCAGCAGGTCCAGGCTCAGGCGTTCCACGCCGGGCATCGAGCCCACGGCTTCACGGCGGTTGGCGCCGTCGAGCACGAACACGGGGTAGATCAGGTCATGGGCCGTGACCGCGTGCTCGCGCACGAGGTTGCGGGTGAAGGTGTCGCGGCGCAGGCGGCGCGGGCGGCTGGCGGGGAAGGGGGTGGGGCTGGAGAGGTGCATGGGGAAAATTGTGCCCGATCCGGCAGCGTCCCGGTCTGCGGTGGTGTTGCGGGGCGGCGCGGTCGGTGCTAGATTGGCGCCGGGCAGCACTTCTGCCCCCCGCTTTTTCCTCCCTGAGCGGGGCCCGCCGGCGCCAGCGCCCCCGGGCTTTCCTGGCCCGGCACTCCCGCCGGGCCTTTTTTTGGCGTGCTGGAACCGCGTGGGCCACTACACTCGCCGCCATGCTCTGGGTCAAATCCTTTCACATCGTTTTCGTGGCCAGCTGGTTCGCTGGTCTGTTCTACCTGCCCCGCATCTTCGTCAATCTGGCCATGGTGGCGCCCGGTTCGGCGGCCGAGCGCGACCGGCTGCTGCTGATGGCGCGCAAGCTCATGCGCTTCACCACGCTGCTGGCCGTGCCTGCCGTGGCCCTGGGCCTGTGGCTGTGGCTGGGCTATGGCATCGGCCGGGGGTCGGGCAATGGCTGGATGCATGCCAAGCTGGTGGTGGTGGTGCTGGTGCTGGGCTACCACCATGCGTGCGGCGTGTTGCTGCGCCAGTTCGTGGCGGGCACCAGCCGCCACAGCCACCGGTGGTTTCGCTGGTTCAACGAGGCCCCGGTGCTGATGCTGGTGGCAGCCGTGATCCTGGTGGTCGTCAAGCCTTTCTGAGCCGCCCGCGCACAGGCCGCCCCCGATGCATAAGACCTCTGCCTGGCCCCTGGCGCTGGTGTATGCGGCGCTGATTATTTTCGCCAGCCTGTTCCCCTTCATGGGTTGGCGTGACCAGGGCATATCGCCCGAGGTCTTCCTGAGAGCGCCCTTGCCGCCGCCGTACTGGACGGGGTTTGACGTGGTCACCAATGGGGTGGGCTACGCACCCCTGGGTTTTTTGCTGGCACTGGCGCTGCTGCGCACGGGCCGCGGCCTGCTGGCCGTGCCGCTGGCGCTGGCGGCGGGCACCCTGCTGTCGCTGCTGCTGGAGTTTCTGCAGATCTATCTGCCCCAGCGCGTGCCCTCCAATCTGGACCTGGTGCTGAACATGGCGGGGGCGCTGCTCGGGGCGCTGAGTGCAGCGCTGCTGGAACACTGGGGTGCCATTGACCGGTGGAGCCGCTTTCGCAATCGCTGGTTTGCGCCGGACGCCCGCGGCGCCCTGGTCCTGCTGGCGCTGTGGCCCTGGGCGCTGCTGTTCCCGGCGGCCGAGCCTTTTGGCCTGGGCCAGGTGCTGGAGCGGCTGGAAGGCGCGCTCGTCGAACTGCTGGCGGGGACCCCCTTTCTGGATTGGCTGCCCGTGCGCGAGACCCCGCTGCAGCCGCTCTCGCCCGTCGCCGAGCTGCTGTGCGTGGCTCTGGGCCTGCTGGTGCCCTGCCTGCTGGCCTATGGAATGGTGCGGCACATCGGGCGGCGCGTGGTGCTGGTGCTGATCATTGCCGTGGCGGGGGTGGGTGCGACGGCCTTGTCGGCCGCGCTGAGCTATGGCCCGGCGCACGCCTGGGCCTGGCTGGGCCTGCCGGCACGGGTGGGTATCTGGGTGGGGCTGGTGCTGGCGGCTTTGCTGGTGGCGCTGCCGCAGCGCGCCAGCGCGGTGCTGCTGCTGCTGGTGCTGGCGATTCAGCTGGGGCTGCTGAACGACGCGCCCACCAGCGCCTATTTTGCCCAGACGCTGCTGACGTGGGAGCAGGGGCGCTTCATCCGCTTTTATGGCCTGGGCCAGTGGCTGGGCTGGCTCTGGCCTTATGCCACGCTGGTGTATGTGCTGCTGCGCGCCTCGCGGCGCAGCCATGCTTCCTAAAATGGCGGGCATGAGTGAAACCACCCAGCCCGCGCCCGGCTACTTCGAGCGCCACATCTTCTTCTGCCTCAATGAGCGCGCCAATGGGGAGGCCTGCTGCGCGCAGCATGGCGCCCAGGAGGCGTTTGACCGCTGCAAGGCACAGGTCAAGGCGGCCGGCCTAGCCGGACCCGGCAAGGTGCGCGTGAACAAGGCGGGCTGCCTGGACCGCTGCGCCGCCGGCCCCGTGGCCGTGGTCTACCCCGAGGGCGTGTGGTACAGCTACGTGGATGCGGCCGACATCGACGAAATCGTTGAATCGCACCTCAAGAACGGCCAGGTGGTCGAACGCCTGCGCACGCCGCCGGAACTTGGGCGCTGATTCGGACTCCATCAGACTTCAGGTTTTTTTGGCCTCCGGCGCTTGATGGTCAAGCGCTGATAGCTATTGTATTGGTAGCATTTTGTGAACGCACACACTGAGAAACTGGTCCTGACGGGCGAGGCCGGCGCCATCGAGGCGCGGCGCGATGCCCCGGCGGCAGGCACTGCGCCGCGTGGCGTGGTGGTCATTGCCCATCCGCACCCGCTGTTTGGCGGCACCCTCGACAACAAGGTGGTGCAGACCCTCGCCCGCGCCTATGTGCAGTGCGGCTGGGTTGCCGTGCGCTTCAACTTCCGGGGCGTGGGCGGCAGCGCCGGCGTGCACGACGAAGGCCGCGCCGAGCTGCAGGACCTGCTGGCAGTGGTGCGCCAGGTGGCGCCCGAGGGGCCCATCGCTCTGGCGGGGTTTTCCTTCGGCGCCTTCGTGACCAGCCACGCGCTGGCGGCCCTGTGGGACGGGCGCGAGGTGGCCAGTGCGGTGCTGGTCGGTACGGCGGCCAGCCGCTTCAGCGTGGCGCCCGTGCCGCCGCCGGCCCACCTGCGCACCCTGGTGCTGCACGGCGAGCAGGACGATACGGTACCGCTGGCCGCCGTGATGGACTGGGCGCGCCCGCAGACACTGCCTGTCACAGTCATTCCCGGAGGCGGGCATTTCTTTCACGGACAATTGCACCTGCTCAAGGAACTGGTGGTGCGCCACCTGCAATCGGTGGCGTGAGCGCCGCCCTGCCGCTGCCCGGCTCCCTGCGCGCCTTCGAGGCGCATGTTTTCCTCTTCTGACTGCTTTCCCCATGAACCGAATTTTTTCCCTGCTGCGCACCCTTGCCTTGGCTGTGGGCGTTGCGTCTGCTGCCCTGGCGACGCAGGCGCAAACCCTTCAGCCGCCTGAGATCGCCGCGCGCAACTACCTGCTGGTCGATGTGACGTCGGGCCAGACGCTGGCCGCCAAGGACATCGATGCGCCGGTCGAGCAGGCGTCTCTGACCAAGCTCATGACCGCGTATCTGGTGTTTGACGCCCTGCGCGCGAAGAAGATCGATCTGCAGCAAAAGCTGCCCGTGAGCGTGCGCGCCTGGAAGATGCCAGGCTCGCGCATGTTCATCGACCCCAAGATGCAGGTGCCCGTGGACGACTTGCTCAAGGGCATGATCGTCCAGTCGGGCAACGACGCCACCGTGGCACTGGCCGAGGGCGTGGGCGGCACGTTCGAGAACTTCGTCAAGCTCATGAACGACCAGGCCCAGGCCCTGGGCATGAAAAACACCGCCTACCGCAACCCCGAGGGGCTGACCGAGCCTGGCCACACCACCACGGCGCGCGACCTGGCCACCCTGGCCACGCGGCTGCTGAAGGATTTTCCGGAGTACATGCATTACTACTCCATCAAGCAGTACCGCTACGAGGGCACACCCGCGTCCAACAGCAACAACCGCAACCTGCTGCTGTACCGTGACCCGAGCGTCGATGGCCTCAAGACCGGCCACACTGCCGCCGCAGGCTACTGCCTTGTGGCCACGGCCAAGCGCGAGTTTCCCAATGTGGGCACGCGCCGCCTGGTGTCCATCGTGCTCGGGGCTGCCAGCGAAAATGCCCGCGCCAACGAGAGCCAGAAGCTGCTGAACTGGGGCTACACCGCCTTTGATGCCGTCAAGCTGTTCGACGCCGGTCAGGCCGTGGACACCCCCGCGGTGTGGAAGGGCAAGGCCAACACGGTGAAGATCGGCCGGACCGAGGCCATCGTGATCGCGGTACCCGCAGGCAGTGGGGGCAAGATCAGCACGCAGATCACGCGCCGCGATCCGCTGGTGGCGCCGTTCAGTTCCGGGCAGGAAGTGGGCACGCTCAAGGTGGTGCTGGGTGACCAGACGCTGCGCGAAGTGCCCCTGGTGGCCCTGGAAGGAGTGGAGCAGGCCGGGGTTTTTGGCCGTGCCTGGGATGCCATCCGCCTCTGGATCAAATGATGCGCCTGTGCCCGGATGAGAGGCTGCGGCGCGCCGATCGACGTCCGGGCTTGCCGCAGAAGGGGTGATCTGCTACATTTGAAGGCTTTTCGGAAATTCCGAAGGGATTCACGTTTTCGTTTTTTACGTTTAGGGACGATAGTTCATGCCAACCATTAACCAGCTCGTGCGTCACGGGCGTGAGGTCGAGAAGACCAAATCCAAGAGCCCGGCGATGGAGAACTCGCCGCAGCGCCGCGGTGTGTGCACCCGTGTGTACACCACGACGCCCAAGAAGCCCAACTCCGCTCTGCGTAAGGTCGCCAAGGTGCGCCTGACCAACGGTTTTGAGGTGATTTCCTACATCGGCGGCGAAGGCCACAACCTGCAGGAACACAGCGTGGTGCTGGTTCGCGGCGGTCGTGTCAAGGACTTGCCCGGTGTGCGTTACCACATCGTCCGCGGTTCGCTGGACCTGCAAGGCGTGAAAGACCGCAAGCAGTCGCGTTCCAAGTACGGTGCCAAGAAGCCCAAGGCCAAATAAGCCCTGCGCTTTTGCACAAGAATTTTCGGTGCTGTCTCCCGCGTGGCGCGGTGATGCAGCGTAGTGACCCCAAACGCAGGTGTTCTGCGCGGGTCGAGTAAGTGGGAGTCCTTGATTGGCTCTCGCGGTGTCTGAAAAGACGCCAACTGAAGCAAAGATAGAGGTAAAAAATGCCACGTCGTCGCGAAGTCCCCAAACGTGAAATCCTGCCGGATCCCAAGTTCGGCAATGTAGAGCTGTCCAAATTCATGAACGTGATCATGGAAGGCGGCAAAAAAGCAGTGGCAGAGCGCATCATTTACGGCGCCCTGGAGCTGATCGAGAAGAAGCACCCCGACAAGGATCCTCTGGAAGCCTTCACCGTTGCCATCAACAACGTGAAGCCCATGGTCGAAGTGAAGTCCCGCCGTGTCGGCGGTGCCAACTACCAGGTGCCCGTCGAAGTGCGTCCCGTGCGCCGTCTGGCCCTGTCGATGCGCTGGATCAAGGAAGCCGCCCGCAAGCGTGGCGAGAAGTCGATGGCCCAGCGTCTGGCCAACGAACTGCTCGAGGCCACCGAAGGCCGTGGCGGCGCCATGAAGAAGCGTGACGAAGTGCACCGCATGGCCGAAGCCAACAAGGCATTCAGCCACTTCCGCTTCTAAGCTGACGAGCTGCTCTCATCGCAAACGCAAGGCTGCCGGCATTTTTGCCTGCAGCCTTGTGGCGATTGAGGCAGTCACAAAATTGACGGGTTGCAGCGCCAAAAATGCTGGGCCCGCCCCCTGAATAACACGACCCATCCAAGGATCCACCATGGCTCGCAATACTCCCATCGAGCGTTACCGCAATATCGGTATCTCGGCCCACATTGACGCTGGCAAGACCACGACCACCGAACGCATTCTGTTTTACACGGGCGTGAGCCACAAGATTGGTGAAGTGCACGATGGCGCTGCCACCATGGACTGGATGGAGCAAGAGCAGGAGCGCGGCATCACGATCACCTCGGCTGCCACGACCTGCTTCTGGAAGGGTATGGACAATACCTACCCTGAGCACCGTTTCAACATCATCGACACCCCCGGCCACGTGGACTTCACGATTGAAGTCGAGCGCTCGATGCGCGTGCTGGATGGTGCCTGCATGGTGTACTGCGCCGTGGGTGGCGTGCAGCCCCAGTCGGAAACCGTCTGGCGCCAGGCCAACAAGTACAAGGTGCCTCGTCTGGCCTTTGTGAACAAGATGGACCGTACCGGTGCCAACTTCTTCAAGGTCTATGAGCAGATGAAGTTGCGCCTGAAGGCCAACCCCGTGCCCGTGGTGATCCCGATCGGTGCCGAAGACAAGTTCACCGGTGTGGTCGATCTGCTGAAGATGAAGGCCATCATCTGGGACGAAGCCTCGCAGGGCATGAAGTTCAACTACGAAGAAATCCCGGCCGACCTGGTGGCATCCGCCAAGGAATGGCGCGAGAAGATGGTAGAAGCCGCTGCCGAAGCCTCGGAAGAGCTGATGAACAAGTACCTTGAAGAGGGTGACTTGAGCGAAGCGGAAATCAAGCTGGGCCTGCGTACGCGCACGATCGCCACTGAAATCCACCCCATGCTGTGCGGCACCGCGTTCAAGAACAAGGGCGTGCAGCGCATGCTGGACGCCGTGATCGACTACCTGCCCGCGCCCACGGACATTCCGGACGTGACCGGCACCGACGACGACGAAAATCCCGTCACCCGCAAAGCTGATGACAGCGAGAAATTCTCGGCCCTCGCGTTCAAGCTGATGACCGACCCCTTCGTGGGCCAGCTGACCTTCGTGCGCGTGTACTCCGGCGTGCTGACCAAGGGCGACACCGTTTACAACCCCATCAAGGGCAAGAAGGAGCGCATCGGCCGTATCGTGCAGATGCACGCCAACGAGCGCCAGGAAGTCGAAGAAATTCGCGCAGGTGACATCGCCGCTTGCGTGGGCCTGAAGGAAGTGACCACCGGCGAAACCCTGTGCGACGTGGGTGCCCAGATCATTCTGGAACGCATGATTTTCCCTGAGCCCGTGATCTCGCAGGCTGTCGAGCCCAAGACCAAGGCCGACCAGGAAAAAATGGGTATCGCGCTGCAGCGTCTGGCCGCCGAAGATCCGTCCTTCCGTGTGAAGACCGACGAAGAATCCGGCCAGACCATCATCTCCGGGATGGGCGAACTGCACCTCGAAATCATCGTGGACCGCATGAAGCGCGAATTCGGCGTGGAAGCCAATGTCGGCAAGCCCCAGGTGGCTTACCGCGAAACCATCCGCAAGACGGTGGAAGAAGCCGAAGGCAAGTTCGTTCGCCAATCCGGCGGCAAGGGCCAGTACGGTCACGTCGTGCTCAAGATCGAACCCAACGAAGCCGGCAAGGGCATCGAGTTCGTCGACGCCATCAAGGGCGGTGTGGTTCCGCGTGAATTCATCCCGGCCGTGGAAAAGGGTATCAACGAAGCCGTCACGCAAGGCGTGCTGGCCGGCTACCCCGTGGTGGACGTCAAGGTCACGCTGC
>Ga0156178_107_pt2 | contig 140625 bp, 121 predicted proteins | sample RifCSPlowO2_12_FD_107831 | JGI IMG/M metagenome (GOLD analysis project Ga0156178, IMG submission 107831) | Burkholderiales bacterium RIFCSPLOWO2_12_FULL_65_40 | reverse complement strand
TGGCAAGCAAAGGCGGACGCGACAAGATCAAGCTGGAATCCACTGCGGGTACCGGCCACTTCTACACCACGACCAAGAACAAGAAGACGATGCCCGAAAAAATGCTGATCATGAAATTTGATCCCAAGGCACGCAAGCACGTCGAATACAAGGAAATGAAGCTGAAGTAATTCAGCCCCGGCTCCTTGCCAAAACCGCCCGGCGCAAGCCCGGCGGTTTTTTTGCGCCTGTTTTTTTGTCACACCCCCATAAAAAAGCCCGCAGGCCAAATGCATGGCGTGCGGGCATGGGGGCAAAGCCAGCGCCCCGGAGGGCGCTTCGGGCATCAGCCCAGGTCGCGGCAGACGGTGTAGGTGTTGTCTTCGACGTAAGGCGCCGCAGCTGCAGCACCTGGGACGGTGTTAGCGCCAACGCTCGTGGTTGCACGGAAAGCGCCCAGTGCCGGATTGCCGTCATCGAGTTGCACGTCCAGCGCCCCTGCGGACTTGCCGGGAACATTGCCCGTGCACACAAGCAATCGTGCGCCGGCCGGACGACCCTGAATCGCCCCGACATTGACAACGGTGGTCAGGCCACCCCAGGCATTGATGGGCAGCGCGTCAGCAGCGGTAGCAGCTGGGTTGCCCGTGATGAAACCGGCCGCACGCAGGTGCTGGAAAAAACCTGCTGATTCATCAGCACCGGTAAAAGCTGCCGGCGCGACAATCACACCGTTGCCGTCGCCTGCTGTCACGCCCGTCCAACTTACGCCGCGAGCTACCACCGCGCCTACATCGTCCCCCGGCAGCCTGCGATACCGGTCCAGATAGCTGTTGTACGCAGCCGCAATGCCGTTCATGTCGGCGGCGGCGCTTTTCACGCGGCCGTTTTCAATCAGTTCCTGGCCCTTGAGCACGCCACCGAGCAGCAGGCCGATGATGACCAGAACAATGGCAATTTCGACCAGCGTGAAGCCGGACTGGGCATGGCGTCGCGAGCGGCGCATGGGCATGGATGTCATGGATAGTTCTCCTGAGTGATAAAACAATACGGCCTCTAAACGACCGTCTGTTGGATATTGTGCACGCGGAAGCCAGCGCGGCACAGTCAATTTTGTTGCCCTTGCTTACACAAAAAGGAAGAGCAAGACCAGCAACACGGGTCATTTTGAGGCGGAATCAGTCATGGTCACCCAGAATGGCCGCCACGGTGGGACCAATGGCGACAACGAAGCCGGCAAACAGCAATCCAAACCCGCCCGCCACGCGCAGCAACAGCCACTCGCTGGGCGTGTCGGCCGACACCGCCAGGCACATGTAACCCGCCAGCAACATCAGGATGCCCGCAAACTGCTGCCAGCGCCGGCGCAGCTTGCGGGCGTGCAGGGCACGGTGCAGGCTGGTGCGGTGGTAGGCGGAGTCTTCGAAGTCCTGGGGCATGGCGCGAGCCCATCAATCGCAGATTTCATCCACCGCGCAAAAACGGATGCTGGCGATGAAAAAACTCGAATCATCGTTCAGGGCCTGAATCACCACCTCGTCAAACGGCAAGGCAGGCGAAGGCACAAGGTTGGGAAAAATTTTAACGTCACCGACGTCTACAGGCACCACGGGCGAGACATATGTCGAGAGATCGACACCCATGTAGCGGAACTTCACCGAAAACTGCACGGTATCGACAAGGCTTAGCAAGCCCAAGGCGAATTTCTCGGCAGCCTTTTCGTCGAGCTTGAAGCTGAGTGTTTTTGTACCGCTCAGACTAGAATTTTTGTCATTGCCACAACCCTTTTCGCACACACCGATGGCCGTGCCGTTGGAGTTATCGTTGGCAGAAATATTGCCACCACTGGACGTGATGGTGATTTTCCCCAGCGCGGTACCGCCGTTGATCTTGATCGTGCTTTCTTTGGTGTCACGAGCGGAATACTTCACTGTCGAAAGGGTGTTGAGCAGGGCCTTTGTCAGATTCAGCGATGGAGGTGCGCCCTCGATCAATGGCTTGAGAGGTGGGCAGGCAGCCACATCCAGGCTGCCCCACACCAAGAAATCATCGAAAAGATTCGCAGGCTGGACATGGGTGCCCGCATTCTCTTGCTTGAGTTGCAGCGGACTGCTCGGGTTGGCGTTGGTCAGTTCATCCGCATTTCCGGGTGCAGGCATCTTCTGTTCACCGGGGAGCCAGGCACCCAGACCGGAGGGGCCGTGGCTGACCAATGCCCAGTCAGCATTTTCATTCGCTCCAAATACATTGACTTTGACTCCGGCAATGTTTCCTAAGTAACTGATCTTTCTGCCCCAGGCGTCGAGCGCATCCTCACGCGCGATGCCGAGGGTGCGCCAGGGGACGGTGGTGCCGCCGGCCACTGCATCCCCCAGGCTGCTATTGCCCATCGCCCCCCCGTCAGGCAGTTTCAGAGGGCAGCCATGTACCAGCGCGTAGGCCTGCAGAGCCTGGCCAACCCGCTGCATGCGCTGCAAAGTGAGTTGCTGTTGCGCGGTCTTGTCCTCCACCTGGCGGGCCATCCGGATGGCCAGCGTCGATGCGGCCACCACCAGCAGCCCGGCCATGACCGCCAGCACGGCGCCGCCCCTTTGCCAGGGACGGCGGCGCACGGTGGGCAAAGAGGCTTGGGGGCGCATGGTGCAGGCCGGTGGATTCATGTTCAGCGTCAGGGCTTGCGCGGACCCAGGCCCGCCGCCATGGCCACCGCCATCACGGTGGGCCGCAGCACGATATCGTCGTAGTAGGCGGCAGGGTTTTCTGCAAGTTCGGCGTCGATGTAGAAATCGCTCGGCGCCGTCGATCGGATGGCCAGCTGGTTGCGATTGATGTCTTCCAGGGGGCCGGGCCCCGCGCCATTCGCGACAGCAACGTAGGCACCATCGGTATTGAAGCCGTGCACGCGGTTGGCTCCGTGGCTGATCAGCACATAGGCCGCCCCAGTCATGTTGGTGCGGTTAGCAAGCTCTGCTGCAGCACTGGCCGCGCAGGGGCTGGCGCTGCACACCCTGAAGCCCCTAGCTTGCAAGAAGCCCTGAATTTGCGCATTTTGCGTTGCCGGATTCCAGTTCATATTCATTGCATCAGCCGTTGTGAGTTGCGCCCATACACGATAAGTCACCAAGGTATTCCAGGCATCCGTGGCATCGCCCTGTGCCACGCCCAGGCTGCGCCAAGGCACGACACCATTGATTTGCGTGGCAGGGCTGCAGGCACCGGCGGCCACCAGCTCCAGGCCCTGGTTGGCGTTGCCAGGAGGCAGTGCCCCGTCCGCCGGACACGGCAGCCGCCGATTCACCATCACAAACCGCACCATCGCCTGCTCCAGCGCTTCGAGCTTGGCACGCGTTTCCTTGCGGCGGTTGTTGTCCAGCAGGGTGTTGGTGGCAGGCAGGAAGACGGCAGCCAGCAGGCCCACGATGAGCAGCACCAAGGCCATTTCGACCAGCGTAAAGCCACCTGCGGTGGCCGCACGGCGGTGGAGATGGGGTGTGTCAGACATATTTTGCTATTTATTTTATAGCTGCTTGCGCTTATTTATAAAGCGTTAGAGGCCTATTTCTTATGAAATGAATCGGAAGGAACAATGTCTTGCACCTCCCGGTCGGTCGCGCTACCTTGCTGGCCGGGGCGCAGCACGATATCGGGCTGGCCCGCCTGCCGCAGCCGCACCGCCAGGGGCTCGATGCGCACGGTGCGCCCGGCAATGGTTTCGCCCTGCTCCAGCATTTCGCCATTGATCCAGGCACTGGCGCCGCGCCGCCCCTGCGCCATGCCCTGCAGGACAAAGCGCGGTTCGATGACCGGTGCCGCGGGCCCGCTGGGCGCCGTTCCGGCCAGCGCGGGCGCGGGCGCAATGCGCGCCTGCTCGATGGCCTGGCGCTGGCCAGGGCTGTAAAAAAGGCGAGGCCAGGCCTGGGCGGCGTCGGGCGCGGCCAGCGCTGCCACCGGCGCCGAGGGTGCGGCCCATGCCGCAGCCGCCTGGGCACAGGCCAGAACGACGGACAGGGCGGGAACGAGGACGGTTTTCATGGGGGCGCGTTCAGGAGCCTTGATTGTGTGCAGCCGCCGGTGCAGGGTCAATGTGCAGGAAGTTGACACGGCAACGCGCCGTCAGGCCGGTGGGGGTGGGCTGCTCCAGTTTGCAGGCCATGGGCCGCGCGGTGCGGGCGTGGGCACGGTGAAAGCGCTGCATGAACTGCAGGGCCTCGATGTCATGCACCCGGCTCAGGGTGTATTCGAGCCCGTGGCGTTTGACCTGGGCGGGCACGGCCTCGGCCCCGGGCATAACCAGCGCTTCAGGGGCGGCCAGGGTGAACGCGATGCGCTCCTGCAGGCCTTGCTCGCGCGCGCTGCGCAGCAGGTCATCGACCCAGATGGCGCGCGGCTCGGGCCCCACCAGGCCGGCGGCCTTGAGTTGTTCGAACGTGGCACCGTGGGCGATCAGGTCGTCCTGTTCGGCGCGCGCCTCATTCCATTGCGCCTGCGCGGCCTGGGCCTGGGCCTGGGCCTGGGCCCAATCGGGCTGGTAATAGCGCTGCACGCCCAGCAACGCAGCCCAGGCCAGGGCCAGCAGCAGCAGCGCCGCCGCCCAGCGGATGGCCAACGGCCGCACCAGCGGAAAAACATGGGCGCGAAAGGCTTGCCAATTCATGGGTTGGCTCCAGTGGTGCGTGGCGCGGCCGCTTCGGGCGACGGGGCGCGGGGCACCAGGCACCAGCGCCAGCTTTGCAGCGGCCCGCTAGTGCCCGCCGATCCGCCGACGATGGCGGAGTCGCTCTCGGCCTGCACCGGGTTGGTCTGCACCGTCCAGTCGGGCCAGGCCTGCACGCGCGCCGCCAGGCCATCGAGCAGGGCCTGGCGCTCGCGTGGCAGCATGCCGGGCGTGGGGCGGATCTCGAACGCCCATTCGGTGGCCAGGGGCGGGGCGGCGCCCGTAGCAGCGGCGGGCGCGGGCTGCGGCGCCTGCGCGCCGGCGTCCGTGGCGCAGGCCTGCGGCAGCAGGGTCAGTTCGGTGCTTTGCAGTTGCGCCTGAGACTGGGACTGCAGCAGTTGCCCCAGCAGCCACAGCGGGCTCGCCAGGTCCACGCCGTCCTGCAAATGGTTTTGCTGCACCTGCATGGTCAGGCGCAGCAGCGCCACATGGGTGCCGCTGGCGGCGATTTTCTGGCGCAAATCCTGGGCGGCGCGCTCGGTCTGGCGGGCCTGTTGCAGCTGCTCGGCCGCTTGGTCCACCCGGTTTTGCAGGGTGCGCGCCTGCAGCACCAGCCCGGCCACCAGCAACAGCGCCAGCACCCCGCCGACCCCATGGAGGGCCCGGCGCGCTTGGCGCGCCACGCCGTAACGTCGCTGATCGATCGGGGCAAGCTGCCCGGGTGCGCCGGCTTCGGCCATGGCCAACACCTCGGCCAGCACCCCGGGCCCACCGGGGGCCACCGGGCTGGGCAGCAGGCTGCGGCCCTGTGCCTGCACCGCCTCCTGGAGGCCCGGCGGGGACTGCATCAGCAGGATGGCCGGGGTGTCCAGGCGGTCGATGACGCGCGTGTCGACCAGGTATTTGAGGGTTTGCCCAATCTCCAGGGCCTGCTGCTCGGGGTGGCCGTCGATCAGCAGGCGCGAAAACACCGGCACGCGGTTGTGCAGCAGCACGGTGCGCATGCCGTAGGGCAGGCCCAGGCACAAAAACAGCCAGCCGGTGCCAGGCAGCTGCTTTTGCCGTGCGGCCCAGCGCGCCATGAGGTAGCTCAGCGTCCAGACGCCCAGCACCGGGCGCTGGTGTTGCACCTCCCGGACCAGCAGATCGTTGAGGCTGTTGGAGGCCACGCCCACGGCATGCAGGGCAAAGGGTTTGGGCAACAGGGGCTGCTGGGCGGGGCCCTCCCAGGTGGCACGCAATGCCACATCGGGCAGCAGCGCCTGGAGCTGCACCTGGATGAAGCTGCTGCGGTCAGCCCCCATGAGACCCGGCACCTCGATGCGGACATGGGTTTCCTCGATCAGGTCGACCACCACGCGCAGCGGTTCGTGCGGCGCAAGGGGCTGGGGCAGTGCGTGGCCCGCGGCATCGTGCCACTGGGCCTGCAGGGGCTGCACCAGCAGCAGCCCGGCGCTTGCGTGCGCAAGGTGTTTCATGTCCGGATCTTGGAGATGGTGTCGTAGATGGGGCCCAGCACGGCCAGCATGATCCAGCCCAGGATCAGGCCCAGCACGACGGTGAGCACGGGCTCGATCAGCGCCTGCACCCGGCCGATGGATTCGTCGATGTCGCGGGTATAGAAGTAGCTGACGTTGGACAGCGCCTCATCGAGCGCGCCGGTGGCCTCGCCCACGCGCAGCATGCGCACCACCAGGGACGGAAACAGGTTTTCCATGGCGAAGCCGTCACTGATGGTGGCGCCATTAGCAATGCGGTCGCGTGCGCGCACCAGGGCGCGGCGGATGGGCAGGTTGCCGGTGATTTTTTCGCAATAGCCCAGCGCCTCGATCACCGGAATGCCGGTGCGGTACATGAGGCCAAAGCTGTCAGTAACCCGCGCCAGGATGATTTTCTTGATGACCGGCCCGAGCACGGGCACGGTCAGCAGGAGCGCGTGCAGCTTGTAGCGCACCTGCTCATTGGCGCGTGCCGCGGCAGCCAGGGCCATGAAAACCACCACCGGCGCGGGCAGGATGATCCACCAGTACCCCACGAAGGCTTCGGACAGCCAGATCAGCAGGCGTGTCTGGAACGGAATCTCCTGGCCCATGTTGCGAATGAAGCTGACCAGCTGGGGCACCAGGTACACCATCAGAAACACCACCACGCCGGTGATGGTGACGGTGACGAAGGCCGGGTACATGAGCAGTTTTTTGGTCTGCGCGGCCAGTTCGGCCTGCCATTTGAGCGATCGCACCAGCTCGCCCAGCACTTCGGCCAGCTGGCCGGTGACTTCACCCGAGCGCACCAGGTGCACCATGACCTCGGAAAAAATGCCCGGGTCGGCGGCCATGGCGTCGGCCAGCGTGCTGCCGTTCTGGATGCGGTCCATCAGGCTGGCGGCCACCTGGCGCAGCTCCAGGCTGTCGGCACCGTCGCGCAGGTCTTCCAGCGCGGTGATGATGGGCACGCCGGCGCGCAGCAGCATCTGCATGTGAAACAGCAGGTTGATGAGCTCGCGCGTGGGCAGGCTTGAGAGGTGCAGGTGGCGCTGGCTGCGTTCGCGCTGCTGGCTGGCCCGGATGAGGGACAGCCCGGCGGCGCGCAGCTGCGACTGCAGGTCGGCCTCGTGCAGCGCCGTGATGTCGCCTTTGACGATCTCGCCGGCTTCGTTGATGGCGCGGTAGCGGAATCGGGGCATGGTGGCGCGCCCTACCCTGCCAGCCGCACGGTGAGGTCGACCACACGGCCCACTTCTTCGATGCTGGTGATGCCTTCGATCACCCGACGCAGGCCGTCCTCGGCAATCGGCTGGAAGCCGTTGGCCAGCGCATGGGCAGCAAGTTCGCCCTGCGTGGCATTGCGCGTGATGAGTTCGTCCATGGCGCTGTCCACGCGCAGCAGTTCCATGATGGCCAGGCGCCCTTTGTAGCCCTGGTAATCACAGGCCTCGCAGCCGCCCGGGTGGTGGCGGTAGACGGTGCGGCCCAGGGCCTGCTCGCCCATCAGGCGCGCCTCGATGCCGCCGGGCACCACCTCCACCGGCTCGCGGCAGTGCCCACACAGGCGCCGGACCAGGCGCTGGGCAACAATACCGATGATGTTGCCCGCCATCACCTCGGGCGAGACGCCCAGGTCCTTGATGCGCTGGAAGCTGCGCAGGGCCGAGTTGGTGTGCAGGGTGGAGAACACCTGGTGGCCCGTCATGGCGGCGCGGAAAGCCATCTCGGCGGTGTCCTTGTCGCGCACCTCGCCCACCAGGATGATGTCCGGGTCCTGGCGCATCAGCGATCGCACGCCGTCGGAAAAATCGATCTTGCTGCCGTCGGAGATGGAGGTCTGGCGAATGCGCGCAATGGGGTATTCGACCGGGTCTTCCAGCGTCATGATGTTGACGCTCTCGTCGTTCATGTGGCTGAGCACCGAATACAGCGTGGTGGTCTTGCCCGAGCCGGTGGGCCCGGTCACCAGGATGATGCCCTCGGGGCGGGCGAGCATCAGGTTGAGGATGTCGTACTGCCGGTCGGTCAGGCCCAGCTTGTCGTAATCGACGATGCCGCGCTTGGCGTCGAGCACCCGCAGCACGAAGTTTTCGCCGTGGATGGTGGGCTGCACGGCGGCGCGGAAGTCCACATTGCGCCCGCCGATGGACAGCGACACGCGGCCGTCCTGCGGCGCGCGGCTCTCGGCGATGTTCATGCCCGCCAGCAGCTTGAGGCGCACCAGCATGGCCGACCAGTAGCGCCCGTGCAGCACACGCACCTGGCGCAGCACGCCGTCGATACGGTAGCGGATGCGCAAAAACTGGCCTTCGGGCTCGAAGTGGATGTCCGAGGCCAGCTTGTGCACACCGTCGGACAGCATGGCATCGACCAGGCGCACCACCGGATGGCTGTAGCCACCCTGCCCCTGCGAAAGCGAGGCCAGGTCGATCTGGCCGGTTTCGATCTCGTGGATGATGCCGTCGATCGACAGCTCGTAGCCGTACAGCTGGTCGATGGCGGCCAGCACATCGGCCGCGCTGGCCAGACGCCACGAAATGTGCACCCCTAGACCCACATGCGCCCGTATCTGGTCGGCGGCAATGATGTCATTGGGTTTGGGGCTGGCCAGCACCAGGGTCTGGGTGTCTTGCGAGTAGGACACCGGAAACACCTGGAAGCGCGTGGCCATCGCCTTGGGCAGGCGCTCCAGTGCCTGGGAGTCGGCCAGCACGGTCTGCAACTGGATGGTCTGCTGCCCGAGCGTCTGGCCCAGCGCCTCGCGCATGGCCTCTTCGGTCACAAAGCCCAGGGCAATCAGCGCATCGCCGAGCTGCTTGCCGGTCTTCTTCTGTTCCAGCAGGGCAATCTGGATCTGGTCGGCCGAGACCAGGCCCATGTGCTGCAGGCGGTCACCCAGCCGCATCGGCGGTGCTGCGGCCGGGGTAGGGGGGGCTGCGGTCGCGTTCATCGGGCCAGTTGCTCCTGCAGGTCGTCCAGTCGGTGCTCGATGGCTTTGACGGGGATGCCGGTGCCACCGATCTGCAAGGCCATGCGGTACATGCGCAAGGCCTCGGGGTAGCGGCGCGCCTGGTCCAGCGCCACCGCCAGGTTGTAGGCATGGGCGGCACGCTCGGGCGCGAGCGACTGGGCCAGGGTCAGCGGCCCCAGGGCATCGGCCCAGCGGCCCTGGCGCCCCAGCAGGTTGCCCAGCGCAGACTGAGCAGCCGCATCGCGCGGGCGGGTTTGCACCCATTCCTGCAAGCGGCTCTCTGCGGTGGCCGGGTCGGACTCGGACAGGATGGACAGCAGGCCGGTACGGGCGGTTTCGTTGTCGGGCCACAGGTGCAGGCTGCGCTGGTAGGCGGTCCACGCCGGGCCGAGCTGGCGCTGGCGGTGCAGGCTGACGGCCAGCCCCAGGGTGGCATCGGGGTCGTCGGGCCGCTCGGTCAGCACCTGCTGGTACAGGGCCTGGGCGCGCACCGCGTCGCCCTGGCCGAGTGCCGTCCAGGCGTTTTGCAGGTGGCGCTGGGCTTCGGAGCGCACCAGCATGGCTCTTGCAGGCTGCGCCGGTGGCGAGGCCCCCCTGCGCTCGGAGGCGTTTCCATCCAGTGCCTGACGTTCGCGCGGCGCAGGAGGCGATGGCTGCGCCCGAGCCGTCCCACCTGGCGCTGGACGAGCAGCCGCAGGCACTTCCGCGACGCCCTCCGCCCGGCGCGGCGCCTGGGCCACCGTCGTCGCAGGACGCGAGCGGGTGACAGGGGCATCGTCACCGGCTGTCGCCGCAGCCGCTTGTTGCACGGTCACTGAAACCGCCGCCGGCTCGGGGGCCACAGGTGCAGCAGCCACGGGCCCTTCGGATGGCACGGGCTCAGCAGCGGACGCTGCCGCATCGGCGACGGCGGGAACGGCCACCGGCACCGACTGCGACACGGGCGAAGCTGCGACCACCATGGATGTCTGGGTGGTCTGCCAGTATTGCCACCCAAACCATGACACCACAGCCAGCAGCATGCCGCCCAGCAAGGCCGCGACCAGCCGGCGCACCCGTGCCTGCGGGTTGGGTGCAGCCGATGGCGTAGAGGCCCCCACCATGGTCTGCGCCGCCTGGCGGGCAGTGCCTGTGATCGGGTCACGCACCGGTGTGGGGGCCGAGGCGGACTCCGCACGGGGGGGTGCGGCAGACAAGGATGGGGCAGAAGCCGCAACGCTGCCCACCACAGGTGCGGGCGCGGACGGCGCTGGCGCCGGCTCGGGAACCGGCTCTTCGGTCGGGGTCAGGGTCAGCGGCCGCTTTTCGCTGCGCTGCAAGGCGTCAAGCAGCAGGCTCACGGCTGGCTCCTCGCGCCCGGCTCGGCGGGAAGCTGGTTCAGGATGCGCTCAGGCATGGGCCGCAGCGCTTCGGTCAGATGGGGCTCGAGGGCCTGGTAGTCACCCGTGAGGCTGGCGCTGGTGACCACGGTAGGGCGCAGGAAGATGACCAGCTCGCTTTTGGCGTTGTTGCGCTTTTTGTACTTGAACAGTTCACCCAGCATCGGCACGCTGCCCACGACCGGGGTCTGGTCGGTGCTGGAGGATGCATCCTCGCGCATCAGGCCACCGAGCACGGCGGTATCGCCCGAGCGCACCTTGATGACGGACTCCATCTCGCGCGTCTGGATTTGCGGGATGCGGCTGCTGACCTCGGCAATATCGGCCCCCCCCGAACGGGCCTGCGCCAGATAGATGGGCACCGCCGGGTCTTCCACATAGCCCACCACCCGCGAGAGGGTAGGACGCAGAATGAGCGTGACCTGGTCACCCTCGCCCACCTGGGGCATGACGCTCATGACCAGACCGACAGACACGGAATTGGGTGTGGAGGTGAGCGTGAAGGTACCCGCTGCGCCGTTCTGACCCGGGGTAAGGTCGGCTTTGAGGGTGAAGTACACGAGGTCTTCCGTCACCTTGAGCAGGGCTGCCTGGTTGTTCAGCGCACTGATCTTGGGGCTGGAGAGCACCTTGGTGTTGCCGAACGATTCCAGCAGGCGCAGTGCCGCAGCGATCTGCGTCAGCCCGCTGGCGCTGGTGTAGGTGGGCGTAAAGGCCGCCATGCTGGGAATGACGCCGCTGACGGGCACACCCGACGGCATGGACGTACCCGCAGGCCCGACCTGCAGCAGCGGCAGGCCCCGCCGGAACAGGGTCCAGTTGATGCCCTGCTGGTATTCGTCGGACAGATTCACCTCGACGATGGTGGCCTCGATCATGACCTGCCGCCCGGCACTGGCCATGACCCGGTCCATGAATTCGCGCACTCGCATGTGCTGCCGGTACGTGGCGCGCACCGAAATCACGCCCGTTTCGGGATTGGCGATGACGGAGGCCGACTCGCGAAACCGTGCCGCAGGCAGCGCCGCCACAGGGGCTGCCGGGGCGGCCCCCGCCGCTCCCGACGCAGGGATGACCGGTGCGGCCGGTGCCAGAGCGGCGGGCGCGGCGGCAGCGCCGCCCTCGGCACCTTCGGGCATCAGCTTGTCGGTCTCGCGCAGCAGGTCGCGCAGATTCTGGGTCAGCGTCTCCCAGAACTTGTTGTTGGAGGTGTTGCTCAGCGAACTGCTGGAATTGTTGCCCCCGGAGGCGCCGCCGCCACCGCTGCCGCCAATGCTGGTGCTGGCATTGACTGAACTGCGCGCCTCGCGTGCGACGTTCGGGTAGTCCACCCGGTAGTGCCGCAGCACGGGCGCGTCGGGCATGACAAACAGGTTGCGCCCCTCCATCTCGTAGCGCATGTTCACCTGCATGGCGGCACGGTCGAGGATTTCGGGCAAGGTCTGGTCGATCGCGTTGATGCTCACCGTGCCTGCCAGATCGGGGTGCACGTCCAGGTTCAGGCGGGCATCGCGGGCAATGGCGAACAGCAGATTGCGGACGTCCACGTTGTGCACGCTGACCGAAAACAGTTCGGCGCGCGCGCGCGCCCCGCTGGCCGGCGGCGGAGGCAGCAGGGGCGCATCCACCAGCGCGGGCGGTTTGCCCGGCGCCACGGTGTCGGGCCGCAGGTGGCCCGGCCCGGCCACCGGGGAGGTGCCTGCACAGCCCGCCAGGGCGAGGGCCAGCAGCACGCCCAGGCTGCCGGGGGAACGCAGCAGGCCACGGGCCCCTCGGCGTTCGGACAGGCGGTAGTGGCCCTGCAACCGTTGAATCGAAAAAATCATGGGGGTCATGCTGTTCATGTGGGCGCACGCTCGGGATAGGCCTCGACGCGCAGGCGACTCAATGTACGAACCAGGGGACGATACACCTTGATGGCAGGCGGAAGATTCTGCAGCGCCTGCAGCGCCTGCTCCCGCGACGCATAGCGGCCCATGTAGACGGCCCACAACACTGCGTTGCCGCCCTGCTGACTGGCATACATCCGGTCATGGGCCCAGGGCTCGCCTCCGGCGTCCCTGGCCCGCGCCAGCAGGCGCAGCGCACCGGCCGAATCCCCGGCAATACCGATCTGCAGCACCCAGAACTCCTGGGCCGGGTCGTCGAACACGGCACGGGTCTGGAGCACAGCATCCCGCAGCAGCACCGGCAGGTGGGCGTACCGCGTTGCCTGCGGGCTCGCCGCCGGGCCGGACTCGGATGCAGCCAGGGAGGACGGGACCGCCTCCCGGGGTGTGGCGGCCACGGCCCCGGCCACGGCGTTGTCTTCCGGTTCAGGCGATGGCGCAGACGCCGCCACAGGGGCCGAAGCCGCAGGTTCTGCCCCTGGCCCGCCAGACAGCGCTGCCGTTGCGGAGGGTGTCAACGGTGCGGCGGTGTCCTTGGCCGGGGCAACCTCTTGCACGGCCGGGGGGGCGGGTGTGCCGGGGCTGCGCTGCTGCCCCAGACCATAGCCCACGGCCACCCCTACACCCAGGACGCCCAGGCCCCATGCCCCCCAGGCCAGCGCCCGGTGGCGCAGGCCCGTCGGCGGACCCGGCCTGCGGGCCGCCAGCGAACCCGCTTGAAACTCTGCCATCGCCATCTGCACATGCGAGCGCCCGACCTGTCGCTCCCCTTGCGCAAAGGCGGCCAGCAGCGCCTTGTCGGCCAGCAGGTGAATGGCGCGGATGCGTCCTCCCGAAGCCTCGACCAATTGGTGCAGAGCCCGGGGCTCGAACAGCGCGCCGCCCTGCCAGCCCGCGCGGCGCAGGCGGTGGTCGATGTAGGCGGCCGCTTCCGATGGGTTCAGGGGCTGCAATTCAAAGCGGTGCACCACCCGGTCGCGCACCTGGCGCAGGCGCGGCTGGGCCAGCAGCTCGTCGAGTTCGGGCTGACCGAACAGCACGATCTGCAGCAGCTTGCGCTGGGCCGTCTCCAGGTTGGACAGGAGCTTGACTTCTTCGAGCGACTCGGGCGGCATGGCCTGCGCCTCGTCGATCAGCACCACCGCTCGGCGGCCCTGGGCGTGGCGCTCAAGCAGCGCCGCCTGAATCGACAGCACCAGTGGCTGGCCCGCGGGCACCTTCAACCCCCAGTCGGCCACCATGGAATGCAGAATCTCACGCGGCCCGAACGAGGGGTTGGCCAGATAGACCAGATCGACCTGGTCGCGCGGCAGGCGATCGGCCAGCATCCGGCACAGCATGGTTTTGCCGCTGCCCACCTCGCCCACCACGGTGATGATGCCGTCGTCGTCGAGCACCGCATGGTGCAGCGCCTCGAGAATGGCGCCGCGTGCCTGTCCCTCGAAAAAGAATTTGCCGTTGGGCGTGATGCCAAACGGTGCTTCACTCAGCCGAAAGTGATCCAGGTAGAGAGAAGACAAGGTAAATTCTTTTCAAATCAATAGTTTAGGTGCAATTATTGAAAATGATAGTGCATTGATACGCCACAGGGGAAGAGTTGTAACCCTTTGTTGACCCCCATGTTGCGCAAATCCTGCAAAGTACTGCGCTTACTCCTCTTCAAAACCATTCGTGTCCAGGCGCGAAGCCGCAGGCAGTGCGGTAGCACGACAAGGCGAAGCAACAACGACACGGGTGATTTGGAAATGGAATTACCGGCGCTGCCAGACGGCGGCAAAGAAGCCGTCGGTCTGGTGGCGGTGGGGCCACAGGCGCAGGTAGTGGCTGCCGCTCTCGCCGCCGCTGCACAGACTGGCGGCCTCGGGCACCTTGAGTTGCGCCAGCAGTTCACCGGCGTCAAGCGGCATGAAATCAGGGTGCGCCGCCGAAAACGCCTCGGCAATGGCCTCGTTCTCCTGCGGCAGCACGCTGCAGGTGGCGTACACCAGGCGCCCGCCGGGTTTGAGCAGGCGCGCCGCGCTGGCCAGGATGGCGGCCTGCTTGACCACCAGTTCCTCCAGCGCCTGGGGCGTCTGGCGCCATTTCAGGTCGGGATTGCGGCGCAGGGTGCCCAGGCCCGAGCACGGCGCATCGACCAGCACGCGGTCGATCTTGCCCGCCAGGCGCTTGACGCGCTCGTCGCGCTCGTGCGCCAGGGCGGCGGGGTGCACGTTCGACAGCCCGCTGCGCGCCAGCCGGGGCTTGAGCGCGTCGAGCCGGTGCGCCGCCACGTCGAAGGCGTACAGCCGCCCGGTGCTGCGCATGGCCGCACCGATGGCCAGGGTCTTGCCGCCCGCGCCGGCGCAGAAGTCCACCACCATCTCGCCGCGCTTGGCGTCGAGCAGCAGCGCCAGCAGCTGCGAGCCTTCATCCTGCACCTCGATGGCGCCGCGCACGAAGGCTGGCAGCTTGGCCAGCGCGGGCTTGCCCACCGCACGCAGGCCCCAGGGGGAATACGGCGTCACTTCTGTTTTGATAGCTGCTTGCGCAAGCTCCTTCTGCACTTCAGGCCTTTTTTCCTTTAAAACGTTGACGCGCAGATCCAGCGGTGCGCTGCTGGAAAGGGCCTGCACCAGGGGCCAGAAGTCGCTACCGAGCTGCTCTTTGAGCGGCTGTGCCAGCCACTCGGGCAGGTTGTGGCGGTGGCGTTCGAGCAGGTCGCCCTCCTGCACGGCGTCGCATTGCTCCAGCCATTGTTTCTCGCGATCGTTCAGGGCCGCCTGCAGGAAGTCGCGCGGGCCGTGCACGGCCTTGGGGTTGCTGCGCCGGGCTTCTTCGTCCTGCCAATGGGCAAAGCCGAGGATGGCCAGGCGCCGCTCCTTCGGCCCGGAGCCCGAGGGCGTCATGTGGTCGAACAGCAGCTTCTTGCGCAGCACGGTGTAGACGGTCTCGGCCAGGGCCGCGCGCTCGCGCTGGCCCAGACCCCGGTGGTCGCGGAAAAAACGGGACACCACGGCGTCGGCCGGGTGTTCAAAGGTGAGGGTGAGCCTGACGAGTTCGGAGCAGGCTTCCAGAAGGGCGTTGGGATGCATGGGGCGATTGTCCCACCCTTGCCTCCTCCCGGCACCGGCCGGGGCGGAATCAGCGCACGAACACAGGGTCCGCAGCGTGGCGGCGGATATCTTCCAGCGTCGGCGATTCGCCCGCCCACAGCGCCAGCACCGGGCCCGGCAGGCTCAGCTGGCGCTCCAGGCGGCGGCACAGGTCGAAGCGTTCCTCATCGTCCAGCCCGGGCAGTTCGACGAACAGCAGATAGGCCCGGCGCCGTGGAAACTCGCGCAGGTGCTTGCGCACCAGCCAGGCCTGCGCCACAGGCAGGTAGCGGATCAGTTCGGCCTGCAGTTCGGCCTGCTCGAAGGCGCTGAGGTCGTGCCGGGTGACACGGCTGAAGAACGGCGAGCCCGACAACTCTTCCCAGGCTCGATCCTCGGCCTCCTGGGCGCGCTCCAGGCGCTTGCGCCACTGTTTGAAGGCGGCGGCGTCGTGCTCCATGCCGGGCCGGGATGTCTCGAGTTCGGCCAGCGCGGCGCGTGCGGTCCACCAGCGCTCGGCGTCGTCGGCGTCCCACAGGCGCTGCAGGCATTGCAGCCGGGCCTCGCGATCATCCTCGGGCAGACACTGCACCAGCCCACGCAAGGCCCCCGGGTGCTCGGCGCTGCGCTCCAGGGCCCGTTCGTAAAGCGGGCGCACCACTGCACGCGGGTCGAGGTGGCGCTTCAGGCGGGCCAGCTCCACCAGTTCATTGGCATTGTTCTGCGCCATACCGGCGCTGAGCACCTGCACACGCTCGCGCACGCGGGTCAGCCAGGCGTGGTGCAGTTTCCATTCGCTGGCGTGGTCACGGCACCACTGTTTGTCGAATCGGGCCAGCCATTCCTTGGCATCCGAGCCCAGCAGGTCCAGCGCGCCACCACGCGACCAGTCGGGCAGGATGGGCGGCGTGTCCAGCGCCTCGATACGGTCCCGCAGACCGGGGTGGGTGTCGTCCACGCTGCTGATGCGCCTGAGTGCCTGGCGCAGCGCGTCGTTGGCAAACGCCGCGTCGGGCATGCGCGCCAGGCGACGCCGCATGGAGCCATAGGGCCCCACAGGCAAGGGGCGGTCGGCCGCCTTGCTCCAGTGCCGCGCCCAGAACTCGGTCTGCAACCAGGCGCCACGCACCTCGATCTCGGTCAGCGCCGCTGCCGCCACGTCGCGGCCCAGGAGCTTCCCGGCGATGCGATCGGCCTCGTATTCGTCCTGCCGTGCCAGGGCAAAGGTCTTGGCCGCAAAGCGCGGGAAATACCAGCGCATGAACGCCTGCGTGGCCAATGCCACAGGACCGGTGTCGTCCCGCAGGCCTTGGTGCAGGCGCATCCAGGCCAGGCGGGTGCGGTAGATCCAGGCGGCAAATCGGCCATGGTCGCCGCGCAGGTGGCCGTATTCGTGCGCCAGCACCGCCAGGAAGCGCGGCCGGTCCAGCGCCATGAGCAGCGGCAGACCGATGGTGAGGTGGTTGACCGCGCCGCCCAGCAGACCGTAGCGGGGCAGCTGCTGGATGCTGGCGTTGAACTCGTCGTTCAGATAAACGCGGTGGATCGGTGGCCCCTTGATCTTGCGCCGGATGCGTTCGAGCGCATCGAACAGGGCAGGCGCATCCACCGCAGTGATCTCGGCGCCGCCCGGCGCATCCAGCCGCACCCAGAGGGCGCGCAGGCTGGTCCAGAACAGAGCCAGAGCCGTCAGCAGCAGCAGAACCAGCCCCAGGCGCCAGCGCCCTTGCAGCAGCTGCGGCACCACCCAGGCCACCAGCGCCGCGCCCAGCACCAGGCAGCCCAGTACCCAGGCGTAGCCCAGGGCCGCGAAAGCGGCTACGCTGCGCCGGTACGCACGGCTGTTCTCGGCACTGGCATGCTCGCTCAGGCGCACCAGGTGCACAAAATCTGCCTGCTCCACGGATGTCCCCCGGATGTTCTTGTGACCGCCATCCTACCTATGAACGACGATCTGCCCCCGATCATCCCTACGCCGCCGGGTCTTTACCGGCACTACAAAGGCTTTCTCTACGAGGTGATGGACACCGCCCGCCACAGCGAAACACGGGAATCCATGACCGTCTACCGCGCCCTGTACGGTGAACGTGGACTGTGGGTGCGGCCCACCGCCATGTTCGAGGAAATGGTGCTGGTCGATGGCGTGCCACGCCCCCGCTTCGAGCGATTGCCAGAAAAATGAATGAAAAAAGCCTTTAGCGCAATACCAACGGGCGCTGATAGCTATATTTATTGTAGCAACCGAGCCACCGCCCGCGGATAGATCAGATGCTCCTGCGTCAGCACGCGTGCCGCCAGCATCTCGGCCGTGTCGCCCGCCAGCACCGGCACCACGGCCTGCTCGACGATGGGGCCGACATCCAGCTCCGCCGTGACCTGGTGCACCGTGCAGCCGGCGAACCGGCAACCGGCATCGATGGCACGCTGGTGCGTGTGCAACCCCGTAAAGGCGGGCAGCAACGACGGGTGAATGTTCACCAGCCGCCCCGCATAGTGCGCCACGAAGCCGGGCGTGAGGATGCGCATGAAACCCGCCAGCACCACCAGCGCGGGACTGTGGCGGTCGATCACGGCGGCCAGTTCGGTGTCGAACGCTTCACGGCTGGGGAACTGCTTGTGGTCCAGCACCTCGGTGGCAATGCCCTGCTCGCGTGCGAACCGCAGCCCGCCAGCATCCATCTTGTTGCTCACCACCGCAGCCACGCGCGCGCCCAGGCGCCGCTCCCAATGCTCCTGCTGCGCGGCTTTCACGATGGCCGCCATGTTGGAGCCGCCGCCGGAGATCAAAATCACGATGTTCTTCATTTGTTGCAATTATCCCCGCCATGCCCTTCGACCCCACCACCCGCCCCCTGACCGCCAACGAAGCCCGCGTGCTGGCCACACTGATGGAAAAGGCCCGTACCGTGCCCGACAGCTACCCGCTCACGCTCAATGCCGTGGTCACAGGCTGCAACCAGAAGACCACGCGCGACCCGGTGATGAACCTCAGCGATGCCGAGGCCCAGGAAGCGCTTGACGCCCTCAAACTGCTGACGCTGGTGTTCGAGACCAGTGGCGGCCGCACCACACGCTGGGAGCACAACTTCCAGCGCGCCGTGGGCGTGCCCGAGCAGTCGGCCGTGCTGCTGGGCCTGCTGATGCTGCGTGGCCCGCAGACAGCGGGCGAGCTGCGCATCAACGCCGAGCGCTGGTACCGCTTCGCCGACATTTCCTCGGTCGAGGGCTTTCTCGACGAGCTGCAGGAGCGCAGCGCGGAGAAAGGCGGCCCGCTGGTGGTGCTGCTGCCGCGCGCGCCGGGCGCCCGCGAGCCGCGCTGGGCGCACCTGCTGTGCGGCCCGGTGGATCCATCCGCCCCGGCTGGCGCCAGCGCAGACGGGCACGCGCCCGCCCTGCAGGCACGCGTGGAGGCGCTCGAAGCCGAGGTAGCGGCATTGCGCGCCACGGTGCAGCGCCTGTGCGCAGAACTCGGGTTGTCCCTGAACGCGCCTGCCGGCGACTGAACGGGGCCATTGTCTCCATTTGGACAGGCGAAAAACGAACGGCCGTGCTACAAATACATCTTCTCAGGAGACACACCGTATGGATCTCGCATTTACCCCCGAAGAACAGGCCTTTCGCGAAGAAATTCGCGCCTGGGTTCACAGCAACCTGCCCAAGGAGATTTCGCACAAAGTCCACAATGCACTGCGCCTGACGCGCGATGACCTGCAGGGCTGGGCGAAGATCCTGGGCAAAAAGGGCTGGCTCGGCTTTGGCTGGCCCCAGCAGTTCGGTGGCCCGGGCTGGACCGCCGTGCAGAAGCACCTCTTCGAGGAAGAGTGCGCTTTGGCGGGCGCCCCGCGCATCGTGCCGTTCGGCCCCGTGATGGTGGCCCCGGTGATCATGGCGTTTGGCAACGCCGAGCAGCAAAAACGCTTCCTGCCCGGCATCGCCAGCGGCGAAGTGTGGTGGAGCCAGGGCTACAGCGAACCGGGCTCGGGTTCGGATCTGGCCTCGGTCAAGACGCGCGCCGAACGAGTGGGCAACAAGTACATCGTCAACGGCCAGAAGACCTGGACCACGCTGGGCCAGTACGGCGAGTGGATCTTCTGCCTGGTGCGCACCAGCAACGAGGGAAAGCCCCAAACGGGCATCAGCTTCCTGCTGATCGACATGAAGTCGCCCGGCGTGACCGTGCGCCCGATCAAGCTGCTCGACGGCGAGTGCGAAGTCAACGAGGTGTTCTTCGATAACGTCGAAGTGCCGGCCGAGAACCTGATCGGCGAGGAGAACAAGGGCTGGACCTACGCCAAGCACCTGCTCAGCCATGAGCGCACCAACATCGCCGACGTGAACCGCGCCAAGCGCGAACTCGAACGCCTCAAGCGCATCGCCAAGGCCGAGGGCCTGTGGGACGACCAGCGCTTGCGCGACCAGATCGCCCTGCTTGAAGTGGACGTCGTGGCCCTGGAAATGCTGGTGCTGCGTGTACTCTCGGCCGAAAAGTCGGGCAAGAACTCGCTAGACATCGCTGGCCTGCTCAAGATCAAGGGCAGCGAGATCCAGCAACGCTATGCCGAACTGATGATGCTGGCGGCCGGCCCCTTTGCCCTGCCTTTCATCGAAGAAGCCATGGAAGCGGGCTGGCAGGGCGACTTCCCCGGTGGCGATGCATCCCACGCGCCTCTGGCCTCGACCTACTTCAATATGCGCAAGACCACCATCTACGGCGGCAGCAACGAGGTTCAACGCAACATCGTTGCCCAGACCGTGCTCGGCTAAGGAGACAAGAACATGGATTTCGATTTTTCTGACGACCAGCAGCAACTGCGTGACGCCGTGCGCAAGTGGGTGGACAAGGGCTATTCGTTCGAGCGTCGCCGCGCCATCGTGGCCGCGGGCGGTTTCGACCGCGCCGCCTACGGCGAACTGGCCGAGCTGGGCCTCACGGCCCTCACAGTGCCTGAACAACACGACGGCATGGGCCAGGGCGCCGTCGACGCCATGGTGGTGATGGAAGAACTGGGCCGCGGCATGGTGCTCGAACCCCTGGCCCACGCCTTCATCACCAGCAGCGTGCTCTCAAGCTATGCCCCGGCCGCCGTGCAGTCGGCCTGGCTGCCGCGCATCGCCAGCGGTGAAGCCTTGGTGGTGCTGGCCCACCAGGAACGCAAGGCCCGCTACCGCCTCGACGTTTGCGAAGCAAAAGCGACTGCAGCACCCACTGGTTATGCGCTGACAGCTACCAAAAGCATAGTCCCCGCCGGCGACCAGGCTGACGCCTTCCTCATGCCTGCGCAGCTGGACGGCAAGCTCGCCCTATTCCTGGTCGAGCGCGCTGCCAGCGGCGTCACCACGCGCGGCTACGTCACGCAGGACGGCAGCCGCGCCGCCGAGCTGCAGCTGTCCAACGCCCCCGCCACACTGCTCACCCAGGACGGATTGGGCGCGCTGGAACTGGCCGTGGACACCGGCATCGCCGCCACCTGCGCCGAGGCCGTGGGCGTGATGGACCAGACCGTGGCCCTGACCGTGGACTACATGAACCAGCGCAAGCAGTTCGGCGTGGCCATCGCCACCTTCCAGGCCCTGCGCCACCGCGTGGCCGACATGAAGATGCAGCTGGAACTGGCCCGATCGATGAGCTACTACGCCAGCCTCAAGCTCGGCGCCCCCGCCCCCGAGCGCCGCGCCGCCACGGCCCGTGCCAAGGTGCAGCTGGGCCAGTCGATGCGCTTCGTGGGCCAGCAATCGGTGCAGCTGCACGGCGGCATCGGCGTGACCGATGAATACATCGGCAGCCACTATTTCAAGAAGCTCACGCAGCTCGAAATGACCTTCGGCGACACGCTGCACCACCTGGGCGAGGTGTCCAAGCGCATGCAGGAGACGGCGGGGGTGTTTGCCTGAGACAATTTCCACCAGGACGCCAGGCAACCTGCCCCCTTTCACTTCGTGTCATGAACCGCCGCGTGCCTGGCACCCGGCGGTTTTTCATTGCGCTGTCCCGGTACGCAGCTGTACCCGAAGCCTCCAAGCGGCGTGGCCACACCTCTGTAACAACAGTGGCTTGCGCGCCCTCCCCATCCACACCAGGGCTGCATTGCGAATCCGGGATAATTACTGGTTGCGCGGGGTATGCCGTATTGCCACTGTGTGACGGCCACCGCTTCCGATGCCTTCTTCCTCCATTTTTTTCATAAGCGCTACCGCCACCGTGTCCGACCCAAACCGCAAGCACCTCGAAGCCGCGCGCACGCTGATTGCCAAAGGCGATCTCAAGCAGGCCGCCCTCACCCTGAACAAGGCCCAGAAGCAGATGCCCAACGATGCACGGGTGTTCATGCTCGCGGGCCTGATGGCCGAGAAGTCCGGCAACACCAAGGGGGCGTTTGAAGCCCTGCGTCGCAGCGTTTCGCTGGCGCCCGACTGGGGGCCTGGCCTACTGGAGCTGGCTTTGCTGCTGGCCCGGCAGAACCAGTTCCAGGAAGCTGTGGAAACCGCAGAGAAAGTCGCAAAGCTCGAACCCAACAACCTGCAGGTGCTCGCGGGGGTGATAGACATCGCCCACCGCGCAGGGCACACCGAGATGGCCGTACGGCACCTGCGCCGCGGCCTTGAACTCGTGCCCGGCGACACCATGCTGCGCCGCCTGCTGGCACGAGACCTGAGCGAGCAGGGCAGGCATGAGGAATCCCTGGCGCTATGGACGGAGCTGGTGGCCGAAAGCCCCACCGACCCGCAGGCGCTCGTCGGACGCGTGCAAGCCTGCATCGCCAGCGGACAGCCGGCTGAAGCGCTTGCCAACACGCAGGCCCTGCTGGCCCTGGCGCCCGACGATGCGGTCTACCAGTACTACGCGCAGCTTGCCCGCGGTGAGACCCCCACCCAGCAACCTGCCGAGCTCACCCGCCCCATGTTTGACAGCATGGCGGAGTTCTATGACATGCACATGGTACGGGGCCTGAAATACCAGTTGCCGAAGCTGGTTGCCGACAAGATCCTCGCCCGATACCCCGACAAAAAATTGAATGTGCTCGACCTGGGCTGTGGCACCGGACTGCTGGGTGTCTGCCTGGGCCGCCTGGATGGATTCCTGATCGGCGTGGACCTGTCACACAAGATGGTCGAGCAGGCGGCCCGCCACAACGTGTACGACCGGTTCCATACCGTCAATCTGCACGATGCGCTGGCCAACACTCCTGAAGCGCTATACCAGGTCATCACAGCACTGGATGTGTTCATTTACGCGGGCGACATCACCCGGGCCATCCCCGACGCCTTCCGCATCCTCACCCCGGGCGGGCAACTGATGTTCTCCTGCGAGACCACCAGCGAAGCCGGCCCTGATCTCGTGCTGCTGCCGATGGGACGGTATGCCCACAAGCGCAGTCACGTGGAAGCGCTGTGCAAGGCCGCAGGGTTCGACGCCATCGAGGTGGAAGAATCCGTACTGCGCCATGAAAACAATACTCCCGTTCACGGTTTTGTCGTGGTCGCCCACAAGCCTGCCTGACACGCAGCAAACCCTGGCAAAAGGCCTGCAGAACAGCCTGCAGGCCTTTTTTTCACGAGAACTATCGTTGTAGCCGCGCGGCGTGGCCCCGCCTGTGCTTCGCGTCAGATCAGCCGGTAGTTCGCGGGCAGCAACGAGGGCAGAAGATTCGCAAAGCCCTCACACCAGTAGCCGCGACGACCTCGGCACATGCGCCATCAGGAACTCCATCTGGTCCGCCAGGATGCGGCGGTTGCGCAGGATGAAGTCTTCCCACAGGCTGGGCACATAGGGGGTGTAGAGCAGCGGCATGTGGGCCTGCTCGGGCGTGCGCGGGCCCTTGCGGTGGTTGCAGGGGCGGCAGGCGGTGACCACGTTCATCCAGTGGTCCTGCCCGCCCTTGGCAAACGGCACGATGTGCTCGCGCGTGAGGCTTTCCTCGTGGAAATGGGCGCCGCAGTAGGCGCAGATGTTGCGGTCACGGGCGAACAGCTTGGCGTTGGTCAGGCCCGGCTTGAGATCGAAGGGGTTGATGGCCGGCACGCCCTTGGTGCCGATGATGCTGTTGACGGCGATCACCGACTGCTGCCCCGTCACTGCGTTGTGGCCGCCGTGGAAGACGGCGATTTCCCCGCCGGACTCCCAGCGCACCTCGCCCGCAGCGTAGTGGATCACCGCCTGTTCCAGCGAGATCCACGACTGGGGCAAGCCCTGGGCCGATAGCTTCAAGACCTTCACAACGCGCCTCCTCGAACAACAAAGCCAGCAAGGAATGGATGCAGATGTCGGGTGCCAGACCTGCGCGCAGTGCGGCCAGGAGCGGCTGCGTCACAATATACGCTCATTTCAAGTCCAATCGATGTCCTGCGCTTGGTGGCCCTGCGCAAGGCGCTATTAAAAAGATAACGCTCCATGAAGATCTTTCGCGGTTTTCGCCATCCCGGGATTGCCCCCGCCTGCGCGCTGACGATCGGCAATTTCGACGGTGTGCACCGGGGCCACCAGGCCATGCTGGCGCTACTCAACGGCGAAGCGGCGCAGCGTGGCGTGCAAAGCTGCGCGCTCACCTTCGAGCCCCATCCGCGCGACTACTTCGCCGGTGCCCTGAACAAACCCGAACTGGCGCCCGCGCGCATCGGCACGCTGCGCGACAAGCTCTCGGAGCTGGCGCGCTACGGAGTGCAGCAGGCCGTGGTGCTGCCGTTTGACGCCCGGCTGGCCTCGCAGTCACCGCAGGAATTCATCGACGAGGTGCTGGTACGCGGCCTGGGCGCACGTTACGTGCTGGTGGGCGACGATTTCCGCTTCGGCCGCCAGCGCGCGGGCGATTACGCCATGCTCGACGCGGCGGGAGCACAGCAGGGTTTTGATGTGGCGCGCATGATGAGCTATGAGGTGCATGGCTTGCGCGTTTCCAGCTCCGAGGTGCGTGCGGCCCTGGGTGCCGGGCGCATGCAGGACGCGGCGCAGCTGCTCGGGCGCCCTTACGCCATCTCGGGCCATGTGGTGCACGGACGCAAGCTCGGGCGGGCGCTGGGCGCCAGTGCCGAAGACGCGGACGATGGTTTTCGCACCCTGAACCTGCGCTTCAAACACTGGAAGCCTGCGGCCAGCGGCATCTTTGCCGTCTGGGTCCATGGCCTGCACGATGTGCCGCTGCCCGGTGTGGCCAACCTGGGCATACGCCCGTCGCTGGACCCACGCGATGTGAATGGTGGCCGCGTGCTGCTCGAGACCCATTGCCTCGAATGGCCGCAGCATCTGGGCGCGGAAGGGGCCTACGGTAAAATCATCCGCGTGGAACTGCTGCACAAACTGCACGACGAACTCCGGTACGACAGCCTGGATGCCCTCACCCAAGGCATCGCGAAGGACTGTGCCGACGCGCGCGCCTGGTTTGCCGCCCACGCCGAAACGCGCCGCCAGACCACGCGCGACCGAATTTGACGCGTTGGCACCGCCCGCCGCCTTCGACAGGCTCAGGCAGGCAGACCGCCGACACCCCACCCACCGCCCCTCCCGGGCCGCCAACGCGCCCGGGCCGAGCTTGTCGAGCCCCCGAACCCCTTCGCCATGTCCGACACCAAGACCCCCGACTACCGCAGCACCCTGAATCTGCCCGACACGCCCTTCCCCATGCGCGGAGACCTGCCCAAGCGCGAGCCCGGCTGGGTCAAGGAATGGGACGAGAAAGGCATCTACAAGAAGCTGCGCGACGCGCGCTGCGGCGCGCCCAAGTTCATCCTGCACGACGGCCCGCCCTACGCCAACGGCCAGATCCACATCGGCCACGCGGTGAACAAGATCCTCAAGGACATGATCACCAAGGCACGCCAGCTCGAAGGCTTCGACGCACTCTACGTGCCCGGCTGGGACTGCCACGGCCTGCCGATCGAGAACGCCATCGAAAAGCTCCACGGCCGCAACCTGCCGCGCGACGAGATGCAGGCCCGGGGCCGCGCCTTTGCCACCGAGCAGATCGCCCAGCAGATGGAGGACTTCAAGCGCCTGGGCGTGCTCGGCGAATGGGACAACCCCTACAAGACCATGAACTACGCCAGCGAGGCGGGCGAGCTGCGCGCCTTGAAGCGCGTGATGGAGCGCGGCTACGTGTACCGCGGCCTCAAGCCCGTGTACTGGTGCTTCGACTGCGGCTCGTCGCTGGCCGAGTTCGAGATCGAGTACCAGGACAAGAAGAGCCAGACGCTAGACGTCGCCTTCAAGGCCCATGACCCGTCCAAGCTCGCCGCCGCCTTCGGCCTGGCCGCGCTGGAGAAGGACGCCTTCGCCGTCATCTGGACCACGACCGCCTGGACCATCCCCGCCAACCAGGCGCTCAACCTCAACCCCGAGCTGCCCTACGCGCTGGTGGATACCGAGCGCGGCCTGTTCGTCATGGCCGCCACACTGGTCGATGACTGCATGGCGCGCTGGGGCCTGCAGGGCCAGGTGCTGGCCGTGGCCCAGGGCGAAAAGCTCGCTGGCATCGAGTTCGAGCACCCGCTGCACGATGTGCACGAGGGCTACCGCCGCCTCTCGCCCGTGTACCTGGCCGACTACGCCACGGCCAGCGACGGCACGGGTATCGTGCACTCCTCGCCCGCCTACGGCGTGGAAGACTTCAACTCCTGCGTGGCGCACGGCGTGAAGTACGACGACATCCTCAACCCCGTGCTGGGCAACGGCCGCTACGACGACACCCTGGCCCTGTTCGGCGGCATGAACATCTGGAAAGCCTGCCCCGTCATCATCGAGACGCTGCAGGCCGCCGGCCGCCTGATGGGCACCACCACCATCACGCACAGCTACCCGCACTGCTGGCGCCACAAGACGCCCGTGATCTACCGCGCCGCGGCCCAGTGGTTCGTGCGCATGGACGAGGGCGAGGGCGTGTTCACCCAGGACAAGGCCCCCGGCACGCTGCGCCAGACGGCCCTGGCTGCCATCGAGCAGACGCACTTCTACCCCGAGAACGGCAAGGCCCGCCTGCGCGACATGATCGCCGGCCGGCCCGACTGGTGCATCTCGCGCCAGCGCAGCTGGGGCGTGCCCTTGCCCTTCTTCCTGCACAAGGATTCGGGCGAGCTGCACCCGCGCACCATGGAAATCATGGACCAGGCGGCTTCCATCGTCGAGCAAGGCGGCATCGAGGCCTGGAGCCGCGTGACGCCCGAAGAGATCCTGGGCGCGCAGGACGCCGAGCACTACACCAAGAGCACCGACATCCTGGAAGTGTGGTTCGACTCCGGCTCCACTTTCTGGCACGTGATGCGCGGCACGCACGCCGGCATGCACCACGACAGCGGCCCCGAGGCCGACCTCTACCTCGAAGGCCATGACCAGCACCGCGGCTGGTTCCACAGCTCGCTGCTGCTGGCCAGCGCCATCTTCGACCGCGCGCCCTACCGCGGCCTGCTCACGCACGGCTTCACGGTGGACGGCCAGGGCAAGAAGATGAGCAAGTCGGTGGGCAACACCGTCTCGCCGCAGGAGGTGAGCAACAAGATGGGCGCCGAGATCATCCGCCTGTGGTGCGCCGCCACCGACTACTCGGGCGACCTGGCCATCGACGACAAGATCCTCGCGCGCGTGGTGGACGCCTACCGCCGCATCCGCAACACGCTGCGCTTCCTGCTGGCCAACGTGAGCGACTTCGACCCCGCGAAGGACGCCGTGCCGTTCGAGCAGATGCTGGAGATCGACCGCTACGCGCTCACGCGCGCGGCGCAGTTCCAGCAGGAGGTGCTGGCGCACTACAAGGTGTACGAGTTCCACCCCGTGGTCGCCAAGCTGCAGCTCTACTGCTCGGAAGACCTGGGGGGCTTTTACCTCGACGTGCTCAAGGACCGCCTCTACACCACGGCCCCCAAGAGCCTGGCACGCCGCAGCGCGCAGACCGCGCTGCACCAGATCACGCACGCCATGCTGCGCTGGATGGCGCCCTTCCTCTCGTTCACGGCCGAGGAGGCCTGGAAGGTGTTCGGCAGTTCCGAATCCATCTTCCTCGAAACCTACGGCACCATTCCCACGGGCGACGAGGGCCTGCAGACCAAGTGGGAGCGCCTGCGCGCCCTGCGCGACCTGGTGAACAAGGAGATCGAGGCCCTGCGCGCCGCCGGCCAGGTGGGCTCGTCGCTGCAGGCCGGTGTGAGGCTGACCGCAGCGCCCGAAGACCATGCGCTGCTGGCAAGTCTGGGTGACGATTTGAAGTTCGTTTTCATCACTTCCGCTATTGAATTAATAGCTGGTGACGCACTTCAGATAAGCGTCAAAGCCAGTTCTGATGCCAAATGCGAGCGCTGCTGGCACTACCGGGCAGATGTGGGCCACGACACACAGCACCCCACGCTGTGCAGCCGCTGCACGAGCAACCTGTACGGCGCCGGTGAAAACCGGGTGAGCGCCTGAATGGCCCGCACCACGATGGGCCACCGCGCCAGCATCTGGCCCTGGCTGGCGTGGGCGCTGTTGATCCTGATCGCCGACCAGTTCACCAAGACGCTGATCCTGGGCTACTACCAGCTCGGTGACGCCACCTACGTCACCAGCTTCTTCAACATCGTGCGCGCGCACAACACCGGCGCGGCCTTTTCCTTCCTGGCCAACGCCGGGGGCTGGCAGCGCTGGTTCTTCACCGGCATTGGCGTGGCGGCTACGCTGTTCATCGTCTGGCAACTGCGCCAGCACCCGGAGCAAAAACTGTTCGCGTTCTCGCTCGCCAGCATCCTGGGCGGCGCCGTGGGCAACGTGGTGGACCGGCTGTTGCACGGCTACGTGGTCGATTTTCTTGACTTCCACTGGGCCTTCCTGAACGGCATGTTCCACGGAGGGCATTTTCCGGCGTTCAACATTGCTGATGCGGGGATCAGCGTGGGTGCGGCCTGTCTGATCCTCGACGAGCTGCTCAGGGTAAGGAAGACGTAACACCCCTGGGCCGCGCCTGCTTACGTGCCCTGGATTGCGTTCAGCGGCCAGCGCGGCTTGACGTCGAAGGCGTAGTCGAATCGGGCCTGCTGCTGGCCCGACTGCAGGCGCATGGCTGCGGCCATGGCAATCATGGCGCCGTTGTCGGTGCACAGGTGCAGCTCGGGGTAGTGCACGCGTACGCGCAGCTTGGCGCAGGCGGCATCGAGCTGCTCGCGCAGCTGGCGGTTGGCGCCCACGCCACCGGCCACGACGATGCGCTGGAGCCCCGTCTCCTTCAGCGCGGTCAGCGACTTCTTCACCAGCACCTCGACGATGGCCGCCTGCGTGCTCGCGGCCAGGTCGGCCTTGCGCGCCTCCAAGTCGCCGCCCAGCTTGCGCGCCTGGGTCAGCACCGCCGTTTTCAGCCCGGCAAATGAAAAATCGAGGTTGCCGCTGTGCATCAGCGGGCGCGGCAGCTTGAAGGCCGCCGGATCACCTTGCGTGGCTAGGCGCGAAAGAGCCGGGCCACCGGGGTAGCCCAAGCCCATGAGCTTGGCCGACTTGTCGAAGGCTTCGCCGGCCGCATCGTCGATGGTTTCGCCCAGCAGCTCGTAGCGGCCCACGCCATCCACCCGCATGAGCTGGGTGTGACCGCCCGATACGAGCAGGGCGACAAAGGGAAATTCCGGTGGATCGGCACTCAGGAAAGGCGAGAGCAGATGCCCTTCCAGGTGGTGCACGCCCAGCACCGGCTTGGCCAATGCCGCGCCGAGTGCGCAGGCCACGCCCGCGCCCACCAAAAGCGCCCCGGCCAGACCCGGACCGCGCGTGTAGGCGACCACGTCCACCTCGGCGAGTGACCGGCCCGATTCGGCCAGCACGGCCGTGGTCAACGGCAGCACGCGGCGGATATGGTCGCGGCTGGCCAGCTCGGGCACCACCCCGCCATAGGCCTGGTGCATGTCGATCTGGCTGTGCAGGGCGTGCGCCAGCAGCGTGGGCACGCCTGTGCCTTGCGACTGCACCAGCGCCACGCCGGTTTCGTCGCACGAGGATTCGATGCCTAGCACCAACAGGGTTTTCTGCTCTTCCATGGAGGACGCAAGTGTAGGGCCTGCGCCAGGCCCGATCGGAAGTAAGAACGTATATGGACGCCCCGAATAAGCCAAGCCCTCACTCACTGCTGCCAAGAAGGTAAAGATTGCACCCGTATATCCGGACTTGCTGTAGCCGGGGCCACGGTCCCTGATGGGATTCGCTGGTGGAGGTCCTATCGGTTTAGCGCACTCGAAGTGCCACGCTCTTATCGGATTGCATCCACCACGGTCTGACCTGTCTTGCCATCACTTCATGATTGCTTGAGCAATCGGTGGTTTTCTCCTGCTCCTCGCTCCTGCCTCGGTTTTTATGGCTCAGGCCGGTTCTCGTACGTAGCCTGGCTCATAGCTGCGCTCGTGCGCCAGCAAGGCCCACACGATGCGGGCATTCTTGTTTGCCAGTGCCGCCGCCGCCACGTTCTTGTTGCGCCGCTGCACGACACTATTGATCCAGCAGCACTGCGGATTGTCCGCAGCTTTGTTCTGGGCGTGGTAGATCACCGAGCGCGCACCGTGGATCAGCAGGGTGCGCAGATAGGTGTCGCCGCGCTTGCTGATGCCCAGCAGATGTTGCTTGCCCCCGCTGGAATGCTGGCGCGGTACCAGCCCCAGCCAGGCGGCCACCTGCCTGCCATCCTTGAAGCTCTTGGCATCACCCAGCGAGGCCACCAGCGCGCAGGCCGTGATGGGACCAATACCGGGGATTAGTTCAAGCTTGCGGCTCAAGTCGCTTTGGCGGTGCCAAGCCACAATTTGTGCCTCCAGTTCCTGCACCTGGCGATCGAGTTCTTTGAGGTGTTCGAGCAGACGCTGCACCAAGCGCCGAAACGCGCCGGGCAGCTCGTTGCAGGCATCCTCGATAAGCTCAGGCACCCGCTCGCTGATGTGCCCTATACCCTGGGGGACGATCAGCCCGAACTCGGCCAGCAGGCCCCGGATCTGGTTGGCCTGCGCGGTGCGGGCCTTGACAAAGCCCTGGCGCACCCGGTGCAAGGCCAGCACGCCTTGCTGCTCCACGTTCTTGATGGGTACGAAGCGCATGCTCGGGCGCGTGACGGCTTCGCAGATGGCCTGGGCATCGGCCGCATCGCTCTTGTTGGTCTTGACGTAGGGTTTGACGAATTGCGGGGCCATCAGGCGCACGGTGTGGCCCATGGCCTGCAGCTTGCGCGCCCAATGATGCGCACTGCCGCAGGCCTCCATACCGACAAGGCACGGGGGCAGGTTGACGAAGAAGGCTACCATCTGCTCGCGCTTGAGCGGTTTGTTGAACGCGGCTCGGCCATGCTCATCCACGCCGTGGACCTGAAACACATTCTTGGCCAAATCGATGCCAATGGTTGTAATCTTCATGGTGGACGCTCCTGCTCGGTTGAAGTGGAAGAACTAACGTCTCCACTGTGGCACTTTCGATGCCGTTTAGGGCGGGGGCGTCCATCCCATTGGTTTACGATCTCGCAGGGGCCGCGTTGGAGCGCAATCGGGATGAGTGGATGCGTCGGATGTGCCGCATGGGCTCGTGCCCATGCAAGCAGCCGGGGCGTCCAATCGCCCGATTTCGCTCCAACCCTTTGGGCAGTGGTCTTTGCGGGCGATCTGCGGCGTTGCGGCGCTTGTGGATAGCCGAGCTATCCACTGCGCCCCGCGCCTTGCATCCCATCCCGCAAAGACCGCTGCGCGGCCCCTGCGAGATCGTAAACACGTTCTAAGGGCGCAAGCTGGCAGGACACGCGCACCCTGCCGCCACGGAGGTGTCAGTGCTGCGCCAGCGCCTTGGGTGCGGCGCCTTGCAGCGCCCCCTGTGCCTGCACGTTCGCCGGAGCACGGCCTGCCGGAGCAGCCCACGAGCCACCGCCTTGCTGCAGCTTGAACGACGCTGCCAGGCTGGCCAGCTGGCGCGCCTGCTCCTGCAGCGCGCTGGACGCCGCCGAAGTCTCTTCGACCAGTGCCGCGTTCTGCTGGGTCACCCCATCGAGGTGGGCCACGGCCTGGTTGATCTGTCCCAGGCCCATCGACTGCTCGCGGCTGGCCGAGGCGATTTCGTCCACGATGTCGGCCACGCGCTGGATGCCGGCCACGATTTCCTGCATGGTGGCACCCGCCTGGGCCACCTGCTCGCTGCCCACCTCGACCTTGGCGACCGAGTCGGAGATCAGCGTCTTCACTTCCTTGGCCGCCTCGGCGCTGCGCCCGGCCAGACTGCGCACCTCGCTCGCCACCACGGCAAAGCCCCGGCCCTGCTCACCCGCGCGGGCCGCTTCCACAGCGGCATTGAGCGCCAGGATGTTGGTCTGGAAGGCGATGCCGTCGATCACACCGATGATGTCCACAATCTTGCGCGACGAGGTGTTGATCGCCTCCATGGTGTCCACCACCTGCGCCACCACGGTGCCGCCGCGCTGTGCCACACCCGTGGCCGACGCCGCCAGCTTGCTGGCCTGCGCCGCACTGTCGGCGTTCTGCTGCACGGTGCCCGAGAGCTGCTCGGTGGCCGACGCCGTCTGCTCCAGCGCGCTGGCCTGCTGCTCGGTGCGCGAGGCCAGGTCCTGCGTACCGGCGGCCACCTGCGTGGAGGCCCCGGCGATCGTGTCGGCTCCATGGTGCACCTGCCCGATCACATGGTGCAGGTTGCCACGCATGGTTTCCATCTGGGCCAGCATGACGCCGATTTCATCCTTGCCCTCGGATTCGATGCGGTGCGTGAGATCGCTGGCGCCAATGGCAGAGACTGCCGCGTTGGCGGTCCGAAAGCCCTTGACCATGCGCGTCAGCAGCAACAAGGCCATCAGCGAGGCAGGCAGGCCGAGCACGAAAGTAGCCAGCGCAAAAACCCACAAACCGATCTCGTAGCGCTGCTGCGCGTCCTGGTAGGCCGCGTTGGCACGCTTGACCTGGTGGTCCCGGAAAGCCGCCATGGACTTGACCACGGCCTCGCCCTCCGCACGCCCCGCCGCCAGGAAACCGGCCATGATCTCGGGATTGAAGTCCCCTTTCGCGATGGCGGCCGTCACCCCATCGAGCTTCGCGCGCCAAGCCTGCCGGTGCGCCTGGGTGGCGTCCAGCAGCTTCTTTTCCTCGGGGTCGGTGATGCCCTGCTCCATCGCCTTTTGCAACTCGTTGGCCTTCGCCCTATTGGTGGCAATGGCCTCCAGATGCATGTTGGTGGGGTGGCTGTGGATGCTCGCCAGCACGCTTTCAGGGGCATGCTGGAAGGCCAGCAGCACTTGCAGACGGTTTTGCACGGTGAGGTCGATCGACTGGTCCGCCAGCAAGGCCCGGTGCATGGCCTCGTCATGCAGGGTCTTGAGACTGTCGCGCGCCGACGACAACCCCCAGAAACTGACCCCGATCACCACCGCACCCGACAACCAGAACAGACAGAGAACAATGACAAAACGCAGGGTAATCCGCAGGTTGTTCAGCATGAACGCTTTCAATGGGTTACAAATAAACCATCATAGCGTCCGCGTTTACCCGAATACGGACACCAGAGTAGGGCACTCGGACTCTCCGGTCTGCGCCGGAAAAAAGAGCATGCACACGCCATGGGACAATCGCCCCCCATGAATCCGGAACAGTACGTCCAGCAAAAGGCTGCCGCCTCGGGCAGCAGCTTCTATTACGCCTTTCTGTTCCTTCCCCGCCCCCGGCGCGCGGCCATCACCGCCTTTTATGGTTTCTGCCGCGAGGTGGACGACGTGGTCGATGAAGTGTCCGACCCGGGCGTCGCGCACAACAAGCTTGCCTGGTGGCGCGGCGAGGTGGCGCAGTCCTTCAAGGGCCAGCCCACGCACCCGGTGATGCAGGCGCTGATGCCGCACGCCGCAGACTACGGCATCGAGCCACGCCACCTGCTGGCGGTCATTGAAGGCTGCCAGATGGACCTGGAACAGACCCGCTACCTCGACTACCCCGGCCTGCAGCGCTACTGCCACCTCGTGGCGGGCGTGGTGGGTGAAGTGGCAGCGCGCATCTTCGGCCAGCAGGAACCGGCGACCACCGACTACGCACACCGCCTCGGGCAGGCCTTGCAGATGACCAACATCATCCGCGACGTGGGCGAGGACGCCCTGCGCGGGCGCATCTACCTGCCGGTGAACGAGTTGCAGCAGTTCGACGTGAAGGCGCACGAGATCCTCAAGCGCCAGTATTCCGAGCGTTTCACGGCACTCATGCGCTTCCAGGCCGAGCGCGCCCACCGGCTGTACGACGAGGCCCTGGCGCTGCTGCCCGCCCAGGATCGGCGCGCACAGAAGCCCGGGCTGATGATGGCCAGCATTTACCGCACGCTCTTGCGCGAGATCGAGCACGAAAACTTCCAGGTGCTGCACCAGCGCATCAGCCTCACGCCGCTGCGCAAATTCTGGCTGGCCTGGAAGATGCAAGCTCTCGGCAGGCTATGACCCCCACGGTTGCCCACTGCGTGTGGCGCCCTGCCCCCCAAGGGGGCCGCGTTTCGCCTTGGGGCGGCCCGGCGGCGAAACATCTTCTCAACCCTGGCTGAACCATGAACATCGCCATCATCGGCGCCGGCTGGGCCGGCATGGCGGCCGCCGTGGCGGCCGTACAGGCGGGCCATCACGTCACCGTTTTCGAGGCGGCACGCACCGTCGGCGGGCGGGCGCGCGCGCTGGATGCTGCGGCGCCCGACGGTACCGCACTCGCACTGGACAACGGCCAGCACATCCTGATCGGTGCCTATACCGAATCGCTGCGCCTGATGCGCCTGGTGGGCGTGGATGTCGATGCGGCCCTGCTGCGCCTGCCCCTGGTGCTGCGCTTTCCCGATGGCAGCGGCCTGCGCCTGCCCGACCTGCCCCCGCCCTGGGATGCGTTGCTCGGCATCGCCCGCGCGCGCGGCTGGTCCTGGGGCGAACGGCTGGCGTTGCTGCGCATGGCCCACGCCTGGCAGCGCGCCGGCTTTGCCTGCCACCCCGGGGACACGGTGGCCCAACTGTGCGCAAACCTGCCCGCGCGGCTGCTCGAAGGTTTCATCGACCCGCTGTGCGTGGCCGCGCTCAACACCCCCGCCCAGGAGGCCAGCGGCCCGGTTTTTCTGCGTGTGTTGCAGGACAGCCTGTTCAGCGGGCGCGGCGGATCGAACCTGTTGCTGCCGCGCGTGGACCTGGGCACGCTCTTTCCCGAGACCGCAGCGCGCTGGCTGCGAGGCCGGGGTGCCATAGTCTGCACCGGCCAGCGCGCCCTAAGCCTGGCAGCCGGGCGCCGCAACGACTGGCAGGTGGATGGCACCGCGTTCGACGCCGTCGTGCTCGCCACGTCCAGCACCGAGGCGGCTCGCCTGGTGTCGCAATGCGCGCAGACGGCGCCCTACGCCCTCACGGTCCCGATGTGCGACTGGTCCGCCAGCGCGCAGGCGCTGCGCTTCGAAGCGATCACCACCGTCTACGCGCAGGGCACACCGCACGCCGACGGACGGCTGCTGCCCGAACCCATGCTGGCCCTGCACGGCGATGCCGGGCATCCGGCGCAATTCGTTTTCGACCGTGGCCAGCTCGGCGGTCCGCCCGGGCTGCTGGCTTTCGTCGCAAGCGCCAGCCGGGGCGAGCGCGCGCAGACCGAACGCCAGGTGCTGGAGCAGGCCCGCCAGCAACTGGGCCTGGCCGGCCTGCAGGCGGTGCAGACGGTGGTGGAAAAGCGCGCCACCTTTGCCTGCACCCCGGGCCTGCAGCGCCCTGCTGCGGCCATTGCACCCGGTCTGCAGGCCTGCGGCGACTACATCGAAGGCCCCTACCCAGCCACGCTGGAGGGCGCTGTGCGCAGCGGCACGGCGGCAGTGCAGGCGCTTTAGCAGAGTCCCCAGCTGGCGGCCAGCACCAGCGTGGCTTCCTGCGTGAACAGCCCCTGCTCCACCCACTGGCGCAATGTTTCCGGGGGCAGAAGCTCGAAGCGCGCCACCTCGCCATCCTGGTTGCACGGCACCCTGCCGGGAGGCACCACGGCACGGAACCAGTCGATGCGTTCGCGCATGTACCCCGTTCCACCGCCTTCGCGGCTGGGTCGCTCGAAATCGATATGGCCTCCATGCACCACGTTCTGCAGGGCCGACAGCCGCAGGCCGGCCTCTTCCCAGGTTTCACGCTCCAGCGCCTCATGCAGGGTGTCGGCGGCGGACACCATGCCGCCCATCAGCGTGTCCCACTGGCCCGGGTTGTTGGGCTTGTCAAAGGCCCGCTGCTGCACCCACATGCGGCCATCGGGCGCCAGGCCCACCAGGTGCACGGCCTGCGTGGCGATGCCCAGCACACGCACCAGACCGCGCTCGATGGTGCCCAGGCACTTCCCCTGGGCGGTGCACACGGCCAACTGCTCGTTGCGCCACGGGCCGCAGTGGCCGAGCGCGCGCAAGGCCCGCGCAAGCGCATCGAACGCTGCTGTCAGCTCGCCGTGCTGGGCCTCCAGGCACCACACGGGCGCCGCAAAACGCTCCTGTATTGATAGCTTATAGCGCACATCCAGTAAGCTCTGGAGCACTATTTCATCCAAAACACCGGGCTCGACCGAGCCGACGGGGTAACCATCGGCGAAAAACGGCAACCGCGCCCGGCGCGGCGGCTGGCGCGCATCGGCGCGGGCACGCAGGAGCCAATCGGGCGGGAGCGCGCTCACAGCGTGAGAATGGTCGAACCCGTGGTCTTGCGCGCCTCCAGATCACGGTGCGCCTGCTGCACTTCGGCGAGGGGATAACGCTGGTCGATATGGATCTTCACCTGGCCGCTGGCCACCACGGCGAACAGCTCGTCGGCCATGGCCTGCGTGCTTTCACGCGTGGCGATGTGGGTGAACAGCGTCTGGCGCGTGACGTAGAGCGAGCCCTTGGCACCGAGCGAGCCCGGTGCGAACGGTGGCACGGGGCCCGAGGCATTGCCAAAGCTAGCCATCAGGCCGAAGGGCCGCAGGCACTCGAGCGACTTGTCCCAGGTGTCCTTGCCCACCGAGTCGTATACCACCTTCACGCCCTTGCCGCCGGTGATCTCTTTGACCCGGGCAGCGAAATCTTCATTTTGATAGTTGATGGCATGCGCCGCGCCGTTGGCCAGCACGAGCTGGCACTTGGCGTCGGTGCCCGCCGTGGCGATGAGCTGCAGGCCCAGCGCCCTGGCCCACTGGCAGGCGATCAGGCCCACGCCGCCGGCAGCGGCATGGAACAGCACAGGGTCGCCGCTCTGCAGGCCTTCGACCGGCAGCGTCTTCTTGAGCAGGTACTGGGCAGTGAGACCCTTGAGCATCATGGCCGCACCGGTCTCGAAACTGATCGCATCGGGCAGCTTGCACACGCACTGGGCGGGCATCACGCGCACTTCGCAGTAGCTGCCGGGCGGCTGGCTGGCGTAGGCGGCACGGTCGCCCACCTTGAGGTGCGTGACGCCCTCGCCCACGGCCTCGACCACCCCTGCGGCCTCCATGCCGATGGTGGCGGGCATCGTGAGCGGGTACAGGCCCGTGCGGTGGTACACGTCGATGAAATTCAGGCCGATGGCATGGTGGCGGATGCGGATCTGGCCCGGACCGGGATCGCCTACGGTCACGTCGACGATCTGAAGTTCTTCGGGGCCGCCATGCTGGCGGATCTGGACGGCGAGGCTCATGGAAACGGTCTCCTGCGGTGCAATGGAAAAAGCGTGCACCATCCTGCCATGATTCTGCAAGCCTTGCGCAGCGCCCCCCGTTAAAGTCGCGGGATGACACACAAACTGACGCCCGGCACGGCGGCATTGCTGGTGCTCGCGCCGCTGCTGTGGGCCGGCAATGCCGTGGTGGGCCGACTGGTGCACGACCTGGTGCCGCCGATCACGCTCAACTTTCTGCGCTGGGTGCTGGCTTTTGCCATTTTGCTGCCGCTGGCGCACCGCGTGCTGCGCCCGGACAGCCCTCTGTGGGCGCACTGGCGCCGCTATGCGCTGCTGGGGCTGCTGGGCATCGGCCTGTACAACGCGCTGCAATACATGGCGCTGCAGACCTCCACCCCGATCAACGTGACGCTGGTCGGATCGAGCATGCCCGTCTGGATGCTGGCCGTGGGCACGGTGTTCTTCGGTGTCTCCGTCACACGGCGCCAGTTCGCCGGTGCGGCGCTGTCCATGGCAGGCGTTCTGCTGGTGCTCAGCCGGGGCGAGTGGAGCCAGCTGCTGGCACTGCGCCTGGTGCCGGGCGATGTGTTCATGCTGCTGGCCACCATTTCGTGGTCGTTCTACAGCTGGCTGCTGGTGCGCACCAGCGAACCGGCCAGCGTGCGCGCCGACTGGGCGGCCTTCCTGATGGCGCAACTGGTGTTCGGTCTGGGCTGGTCCGGGGCCTTTGCCGGGGTCGAGTGGGCCAGCGGGCGCACGCACATCACGTGGGGCTGGCCGCTGGCCGCCGCCCTGGCCTTCATTGCCATCGGGCCTGCCGTGGTGGCCTACCGCTGCTGGGGCGTGGGCGTGCAGCGCGCCGGGCCGGCGGTAGCGGGTTTCTTCTCCAACCTCACGCCGCTGTTTGCCGCGCTGATGTCGGCTGCCTTCCTGGGCGAGGCGCCCCGCCTGTTCCACGCGGCGGCGTTTGCGCTCATCGTGGGCGGGATCGTGGTGTCTTCACGCCGCTGACGCGGCCTCACCTGCCAGCACTGCGTCCAGCGCATCCACCGGCATGGGCCGACCCAGCAGGTAGCCCTGGTACAGGTCACAACCGTGGCGCACCAGAAAGTCTTTCTGCTCCTGTGTCTCCACACCCTCGGCAATCACTTCCAGCTCCAGGTTGCGCGCCATGCCGATGATGGTCTGCACGATCACATCGTCGGTGGCGCGGGCGCCCAGGTTGCGCACAAAGGACTGGTCGATCTTGAGCTGGTGCAGCGGCAGCCGCGTGAGGTAGGCCAGCGAGGAGTAGCCCGTGCCGAAATCGTCCACCGAGAAGCGCACGCCCTTGGTGCGCAACTGGTGCATCTTTTCGATCGCATCGTCCACGTTGTCGAGCACCAGCGACTCGGTCAGCTCCAGCGTCAGCAGGTGCGACCGGACCCCGGTTTCCTGAATGATCTCGGTGACCTGGCGCACGAATTCGGGCTGCCGGAACTGGCGCGCGCTCACGTTCACCGATAGCTGCAGGTGGCTGCTGCGCGGGTCCTGTTGCCACAGCGCCAGTTGCTGGCACGCGGTGCGCAGCACCCACTGGCCGATGTGCAGGATCAGGTCGCTTTCCTCGGCCACCGCAATGAACTGCGCGGGCGAGACCATGCCGCGCTCGGGATGCTGCCAGCGCAGCAGCACCTCGGCGCCAACGATGCAGCCTTCCGGCGTGAACTGCGGCTGGTAGTGCAGCGCGAACTGGCCTTGCGCCAGGGCTTCGCGCAGGTCGGCCTCCAGTTGCGCGCGGTCGTTGATGGCCACCTGCATGCGGGGGTCGAAAAAGCACAAGCCGTTGCCGCGCCGCGCCTTGACCTGGTACATGGCGATGTCGGCCTGCTTCAGCAGCTCTGTCGCCGTCTGCAGGCTGCCACCGAACAAGGTGGCCCCGATGCTGCATCCGCTCTGGTGCGCATGGCCCTTGAGCACATAGGGCTGGCTCAGGCCGTGCAGAATTTTCTCGCCGATGCGCTGGGCCAGCTTGGCGGCCTCCTCGGTGCTGGAGGACAGCTCGTTGAGCATGACGACGAACTCGTCCCCGCCCAGACGGGCCACGGTGTCGGCCACGCGCACGCAGGCCCGCAGTCGCTGGGCCACCTGCTGCAGCAGCTCGTCGCCCACCTCATGGCCCAGGGTGTCGTTGAGCGCCTTGAAATGGTCGAGGTCGAGAAACAGCAGGGCCCCCAGCTGGCCCGAGCGCTGGGCCAGCACCGATGCCTGTCCCAGGCGGTCGAGCAGCAGGCGCCGGTTGGGCAGCCCGGTCAGGGGGTCATAGAACGCCAGGCTCTCGATTTCGGCATTGGCACGGCGCAGGGCGGTGACGTCGTGGTAGGTGATGACCAGCCCCCCCTCGGGCGTGGGCCGCTCGACGATCTGGATGCAGCGCCCGTCAGGCTGTTCCTGCTCATGGACTCCATCAATGACGCGCTGCCGGGCCAGGCGCAGTTCCACCCACTGCAGCATCTCTGCCTCGCTGGCCTGCGGAAGGTAGTGGCGGACGGTTATCTCGAGGATTCTGCGGAACGGCAACTGCGGCGCCATGATGCCGGCGACCCAGGGGAAAATTTCTTCAAAGCGCCGGTTCCAGTGCAGCACCCGTTGCTGCTGGTCCAGCAAAACGAACCCGCTCACCATCGACTCCAGGGCCTGGTCCAGCATGACCTTGGACTGGGCCATGGCATGCCGCGCCGCCGTGATGTGGTTGAAGAAAGACACCACCATCGCACCGGCCACCAGCACCATCAGACAAAACGCCAGGGTGATGGCCACCAGGGTGTTGCGCTCCCGGTGCCAGTCCGCCAGGGCGGTGGACTCCGGCAGACTCGCCGAGATCCGCAGGTTCTGGTAGATCAGGGGGCGCGACACCACCAGGGCCAGCTCGCCGCTGAGGCGGCCCGGCACGCCCCAGGCACTGTCGGGCAGGTCCTTGAGCGGAAGCACGGACTGCAGGCGCGCCTGCTCCCCGAGGTCGGGGATGGTGAGCAGCGCACGGCCGTCGCTGCGCTCCAGCACCACCTCCAGGCCCGACACGTCGGCCCCCTGCATCAGCACCGCCGCCAGCTTGGAACGCGGCACCTCGGCCACCACCACCAGGCGCGCGCCGTTGGCCAGCTTCAGGGGGCGTGCGAAATACAGCACGCTCTGCGTGCTGTTGAAACTGATGGCCGGCTCGCTGACCAGAAGGCTGGAGGCCGCAGGCGAGAGCGCCTGTTGCAGAAACCCCGAAGGCAGCTGCAAGGCATTGCGGGTTTCGGCCGATTCGGACGATGCCAGCACGCGGCCATCGGCATCGATCAGTGCGGTCATGCTGACCAGCAGGTTGCCGCGCGTCACGAATCCCAGTAGCTGGCTGCCGGTGCTGGCATCGATCCAGTCGGCCATCGACGTGGAGAGCCCCAGCATGCTGTCCGTGCCCGACAGCAGCAGATCGACCGACAGGAAACTGCGGTTGAGCGCCACCTCGGCCCCCGACACAAAGCGCGCCACCTGTTCTTCACGGCCCTCCAGCGCCTCCTGGCGGTTGGACCAGGCCAGCACACCCGCAGCCAGCACCAGCACCAGCAGAAACGCAGCCACGATGGCCCAGACCAGGGCATTGATGCGCAAGGGGGACAAGGGCTTCATGGAGTCTTCTGGGTGCCCAGGCCGCGCGCGGCCCCGATGGTCTGGTTCCAGATGTCAGTGCACCGTGGGCCGCAGCGCTGCAGCCAGCGGGGCAGCACGGTCTGCCGGAATATTTCCTGGCGCCTGCGTTCATCCTGCTCGGACAGGGGCACGACAACCATCTGCCCCTTGCGCCCGGCAGTGCAGCTGGGAGCGCCACTGTTGCAGGCAATGCCCTGGGCCGTGTCGCGCTCGGACTCCTCCCAGATGGAAGCCTCCAGCCGGGGCAACTCCTGCCGCAAAAGGGCCCGCAGGTCCGGCGGCAGGGCGTCCCAGGCCGCACGATTGGCCCCGAAGATGGCCAGTCCCCAGGTGATCGGCATCGCGTGCAGGTACGTGGTGATGGCATGCAGGCCCAGGGTGTTGCCCGACATGGTGCCGGTGATGGCGCAATCCATGCTGCCCGCCTCCATGCTGCGCACGATCTGGGCAAAAGCCGTATGCACCGGCACCGCACCCAGCGCACCGACGAAGTCGGCCTGCCCGGCCGAAGACACGCGCACGCGCCGCCCCGACAGGTCGGACAGCCCGGCCAGCGGCTTGCGGCAAAAAAGCACCTGCGCCGGATAGACATACAGCGCCAGAACCTCCACGCCCTGCTCCTTGCGCAGGGTTTGCTCCAGATAGGGGCGGAAGGCCGCCACGCTGGCCCGCAGGCTGGCGATATCGGGGTTCAGCCCCGCCAGGTCAGGGGCGGTGTACTGGGGAAAAGTGGCCGTCAGTGAACTCAGCAGCGCCGTGCCGAACGGCACCACCCCCAGTTGCACCAGGCGCAGCATTTCCTCGCCCGGAACCCCCGCGCGGTCGAAGGGCACGATATCCGCGCGAAAGCGCCCGCCGCTGATGCGGGGCAGCTCGCGCGTCCAGAACGGCTCTTCCCAGCGGGTGTACTGGCTGATGCCGGCCAGGCCGCCCACCACACGGAACTGGTGCACGGCGGTCGACGGCTGGGCCCACGCCTGCAAACTCCCGGCAATGAGCGCCCCGGCCACCCACCTGGCCACGGAACGTGGACGGAGCCATTCGCCCCGGCGGCGAGCGCAAAAAGACAGATCAGGGTTTGCCATGGACTACGCCCTCCAGACCCGGTTGCCACAGCCGCCGCCCGCCTGCCGGACGGCAGGGGATGCGAGGCTGGTCAGGGCTGCGGAGTTCAAAACGCCCCAGGGTAGGCACCACCGTCGGCCAGCACGTTCTGGCCCGTGATGTAGCCTGCATGCGCGCTGCACAGAAAAGCGCAGATGGCACCGAACTCCTGCGGCGTGCCAAAACGCCCGGCCGGTATGCTGGCCTGCTGCGCCGCGCGCACTTCCTGCACCGTGCGCCCGCTGCGCGCGGCGGCGGTGCCCATGGTGGTGGCCAGGCGGTCGGTGTCGAACTTGCCGGGAAGCAGGTTGTTGATGGTCACGCCCCGGGCGGCGATGCTGCTGCGCGAGACACCGGCGACGAAGCCGCTCAGGCCGCTGCGCGCGCCGTTGGACAAGCCCAGGATGTCGATGGGCGCCTTCACCGCGCTCGACGTGATGTTGACGATGCGCCCGAACCCGCGCGCGGCCATGCCGTCCACCGTGGCGCGGATCAACTCGATCGGCGTGAGCATGTTGGCATCGACGGCCTTGATCCAGTCCTCGCGCTCCCAATCCCGGAAATCACCCGGCGGCGGTCCGCCCGCATTGGTGACGACGATGTCGAAATCACGCCCTGGCCCGCCGGGCACACTGAAGACGGCAGCGCGCCCTTCGGCGGTGGTGATGTCGGCCGCCACCTCCAGCACCTGGGGTTTGAGGCTTTTTGGGCCCTCTGCACCCTGCCAGCCTGCGCCAATAGCTATTAAATCTATAGCAGAAGAATGCAGCGGGCCGGCCTGGCGGGCGTTGACGACCACATTCACGCCTTCGCGCACCAGCGCCTGGGCGCAGCCCAGCCCCAGCCCCTTGCTAGCACCGCACACCAGCGCCCATTTGCCCGCCAAACCCAAATCCATAACAATCTCCGGTAACACGCTGCTACAGTCAGCACCAAACTATCATAAGTGGAGAACTCCATGCCCACATGGTTGCACCAAGGTGCCCTCACCGCCGCTCTGGCGTGCTGCCTGCTGGCCGCCCCGGCCCAGGCACAGCAGGACGCGGCTGTCATCAAGCGCGCCACCGAACTGCGCCAGGGGCCGGCCGAATCCTCGGCCAGTCTGGGCGCACTGGCGGCCGACACCGCCGTGACCCGCACCAGTGAACGCAAAGGCTCATGGGTCAAGGTACGCACGGCACAAGGCGCCACCGGTTGGGTGCACATGTTCGACGTGGGCGCGCAGGCAGGGACTGCTGCTGCCGGGTCGAACACCGCCACCAGCGGGCTTCGCAGTCTGGGCGGGCTGTTTGGCGGCGGCAGCTCCACCACGGCCACGGCCACGGTGGGTATCCGCGGCCTGAGTGCAGAAGACATTGCCAATGCGCAGCCCAATCCGGCCGCCGTGCAGCAGGCTGAAAAACTGCGCGTGAGCGCCGACCAGGCCCAGCGCTTTGCCAGCGCCGCCGCACTGCGCAAACAGAACGTCGAGCCCCTGCCCGAGCCACCGCGTCCCACCGCACCGGCAGGCAGCGGCGAATTCACCCCCGACAACCAAAGCTTCAACTGAGGAGCTCCGCCATGCGCATGCCCCCCCTGCTCTCACGCACCGCACTGGCGGCCGCCACCTGCGCGGCCCTGGCCTTCGCCCCCCTGCACAGCCACGCCCAGGGCGGCGTGATGAACCTGCTCAACTCGCTCGGCGGATCGGGCTCTGGAGGTGGCCTGCTGGGCGCCGTGGTGGGCGGCGGCGCCCAGACCAACCAGGGCGACGACCTCTTCAGCCTGCTCTCGCGCTCGGTCGAAAACATCGACGAGCCCAAGGAAATCGAGATCGGCCGCCAGCTTGCCGCCGTGCTGCTGGGCAGCAAGCCGCTGCACCCCGACATGGCGCTGCAGCGCTACGTGAACCAGCTGGGCCGCTGGATCAGCCTGCAGTCCGAGCGCCCCGGCCTGCCCTGGACCTTCATCGTGCTCGACGACACCGGCTACAACGCCTTCGCGGCCCCGGGCGGCTATGTGTTCGTCACCAAGGGCCTGGTCGACCGCTGCGCCGACGAGGCCGAGCTGGCCGGCATCCTGGCGCACGAAATCACCCATGTGACGGCCAAGCACCACCTGCACGCCATGCGCAAGACGGCGCAGTCGGGGGTGTTCACCCAACTCGTGGCCTCGCAGATCAAGACCAACGCCCTGGGCAACCTGGTGGCCTCGCAATTCCTCGCGCTGGGCCGCAACCTCTACGCGCGCGGCCTGGACCAGACCGACGAATTCCACTCCGACCGCAACGGCGTGGCCCTGGCCGCGCGCGCCGGGTTCGACCCCTATGGCCTGGTGGCCGTGCTGCAGCAGCTGCGCACCGCCACGCCCGACAACCCGATGTTCACCCTGGCCTTGGCCACCCACCCGCCCGCACAGGCGCGGCTGGACCAACTGGAACAGGCCATGGGCAAGCGGCTTGATGGCTATGCGGGCGCCGCCCCGGTGACGGTGGCGCAGCGCCTGGGTGGCGGTTCGCGCAAGAAATAGGCCAGACTGGACTAGCGCCGCACCGGACGGGTAAAGACAAAGATCCCGGCGATCACCAGCGCCGTGCCGGCCGCCACCCAGGGCGTGAACGGCTCGCCCAGGATCACCACGCCCATGAGGATGGTGGACATCGGCCCCACCATGCCGATCTGCGCGGCCGCACCGGCGCCGATGCGCTCGATGGCCATCATCACCATGAGCACCGGCGCGGCGGTGCACAGCAGGGCATTGAGCACCGACAGCCACACCACCTCGGGGGCGACCAGGGCCGCCGACAGCGGGCGCAACAGCGCAAACTGCAGCAGGCACAGCAGGCAGGCCACGCTGGTGGCCAGGCCCACCAGGCGCAGCGAGCCCAGGCGCTGCACCAGCTCGCCGCTGTAGACAAGGTAGATGGCATAGCTCACCGCACTGCCGAACACCAGCGCCGTGCCCCAGGCCACGTTCGTGCCTTGCAGATGCACCTCGTGGCCGAACACCAGCACCACGCCGCAGTAGCTCACGGCCATGCCCAGTGCCTGGCCCCAACGGATGCCACGGCCATACACCGCCCAGCCCAGCATCAGCACCAGCGTGGGGTTGAGGTAGAGGATGAGCCGCTCCAGGCTGGCGCTGATGTAGGCCAGCCCGGCGAAATCGAGAAAGCTCGCCAGGTAGTAGCCCGAGACACCCAGGCCCAGCACACCCCACCCGTCCTTGCGCGTGAGCGGGGCCTGCCCCCGGCTCGCCCACCAGGCCATGGCGGCAAAGAAAGGCAGCGCGAACAGCATGCGGTACATGATGAGCGTGACCGCGTCCACGCCATGGCGGTAGGCCAGCTTGACGATGATGGCCTTGGCGCTGAAGGCGATGGAGCCCAGCAGCGCAAGGGCGACTCCGGTTGCTCTTGATTTGCTAGCTGCTAGCGCTTGCTGTGATTGGGCTGAAGGCACTTTTCGTACAAAATCTAGAAACCGGCCGCCTGGCCATCGCGCCGGGGGTCGCTGGCGGCCACGTAGCCCTGGGTTCTGGCATCACCCAGGCGCCAGATGAACTGACCCGCACCGAACTCACCATAGGGGTCGTCGATCACGGTCAGGTCGTGGCCCAGCGCCGCCAGGCCCTGCTGCGTGGCCAGCGGCATGCTGGCCTCGGCGTTCACCGAGAGGCCCTGGTTGAAACGCCAGCGCGGCGCATCGCACGCGGCCTGCGGATTCTGGCCGTGGTCGAGCATGCGCACCAGCGTCTGCACATGGCCCTGGGGCTGCATGTTGGCACCCATGACGCCAAAGCTCATCACGGGCTGGCCGTCCTGCGTGACGAAGGCCGGGATGATGGTGTGGAAGGGCCGCTTGCCCGGCGCCACCAGGTTGGCCGGGTTGGCGCCACGCAGGTCGGTGCTGAAGCCAAAGCCCCGGTTCTGCAGGCTGATGCCGAAATCCGGCTCCACGCAGCCCGAGCCGAAGCCCTGGTAGTTGCTCTGGATGAAGCTGACCATCATGCCGTCCTCGTCGGCGGCGGTGAGGTAGATGGTGCCGCCGCCGGCCGGCCGGCCCGCACCGAAGTCCTGTGCCCTGTGCATGTCGATGAGTTTCGCACGCGCGGCGAGGTAGGCGCCATCGAGCATTTGCGCGGGAGTCACCTCCATCGACGAGGGGTCGGCCACGTAGCGGTAGACGTCGGCGAAGGCCAGCTTCATGGCCTCGATCTGCAGGTGCTGGGCCTGCGTTCCATCCACGGGCAGGCTGGCGAGATCGAACTGCTCCAGGATGCCCAGCGCCATGAGCGCGGCGATGCCCTGGCCGCTGGGCGGAATCTCGTGCACTGCGAAGCCCCGGTAGTTGCGCGCGATCGGCGTCACCCACTCCACCCGGTGCGCCGCCAGGTCGGCCAGCGTGAGGGCGCCGCCGTGCTGCGCCGAAAACCGGGCCAGCGCCTGGGCGATCTCGCCGGTGTAGAACGCCTCGCCGCGCGTGGCGCCGATGGCACGCAGCGCGCGCGCTGCCGCCGGGAAGGTGAACAGTTCCCCCACGTGCGGCGCCCGCCCCCGGGGCAGAAAGCTCTGGGCAAAGCCGGGTTGCGCTTGCAGCTCGGGCACGGCGGCGGCCCACTTGCCCTGCACTACCACGGGCACGGCGTAGCCGCGCTCGGCAATCTCGGCGGCCGGCGCCATGAGGTCGGCGAAGGGCAGCTTGCCGAAGCGCTCGCTCAGCGCCACCCAGGCACTCACCGCGCCGGGGACGGTGACCGCATCGATGCCGCGCCGGGGCGGCGTGGGCGCGCCCTCGCCGTATTTGCGGTGAAAGTAGTCCGGCGTCCAGGCCTGCGGCGCACGGCCCGAAGCATTGAGACCGTGCAGCGACTGCCCGTCCCAGAGGATGCAGAAGGCGTCGCTCCCCAGGCCATTGCCTGTAGGCTCACAAACGGTCATGGCCGCCGCTGCGGCCACGGCAGCATCGACGGCATTTCCGCCCTGCCAGAGCATGCGCAGGCCGGCCTGCACGGCCAGGGGGTGGGAGGTGGCGACCACGTTGCGCGCGAACAGCGGCAAGCGGGCGCTGGCATAGGGCTGCTGGTACTGGAAGGGCATGGCCGATTATCGGAGGCAACGCGCCGCCGTGCATGCCCTCCGGGCGCTGGCCTACAGCGCCGCGATGCGCTCCTTGAAGCGGTCGGGCACCAGGGCCACCTTGCGCGTCTCGCGGTCCGTGAACACCACGCCGAGCTTGCCGCGCGCCACCTCACGACCCGAATCCTTCTCGGTCATGCGAAAAACGATGTCGAAGCCGTACTTGTTGAAATCCGCCGGCACCATCTCCACACGCATGGTCTCGCCGTGGAAGCCCTCGGACTTGTACTGCGCCACGATGTCACCCACCACGATGGACAGGCCTTCGACGCCCGCCTCGCGGTAGCCCAGGGCCTGGAAGAAGCGCACGCGCGCCTCGGACACCAGCGTGAGCAGCTGTGCGTTGTCGAGGTGCCCACCCTGGTTGACGTGGCTGATGTAGATCTGGATCTCGGTCGAGAACGTGAACTGCTCGGGCAGCTCGAACTGGATTCTGGGCATGGAAAAACTCTCGAAAAGACCCAAGGGTCAACGGGAAAACACGCGCTGGTGCAGCCGCCGCAGCGACCACCAGACGGTGAAGCCCACCGCCGGAATGGCGATGGCGGCCGTGGTCTCGGGCGAAAGCGGCCAGCCGACCTGCTGCGCACCCTTGGCCAGGTAGCTGACCAGGCCGACGATGTAGTAGGTGATGGCCGCGACCGACAGGCCCTCCACCGTGGACTGGAGCTTGAGTTGCAGGTCTGCGCGCTGGTTCATGCTCGCCAGCAGCGCCTGGCTGCTCTGCTGCTGCTCAATCTCCACGCGCGTGCGCAGCAGGTGGCTGATGCGCGAGACGCGGCGCGAAAGCGCCTCTTGCCGCCGCGCAGCCCACTCGCAGGTGCTGCGCGCGGGCGTGAGGCGCCGGTGCATGAATTCGCCAATGGTCTGCATGCCCGCCAGGCGCGATTCGGCAATGTCCTGGATGCGCCGGTCCACCAGCTCGAAATACGCGCTGCTGGCCGAAAAACGCGAATGCGTGGCGGCATATTCGCTCTCCACCTGCCCGGCCAGGCGGGTCAGGCGGTCGAGCAGCGCTGGCTCGGCATGGCGGTTGGCCGTGCGGATGGCGTCGGCCAGCTCGGCCAGCTCGCGCTCGGCGCTGGCCAGCACGCTGGTGGCCTCGCGCGCTGCGGGCAAGCCCAGCAGCGCAGCCATGCGGTAGGTTTCGATCTCCTGCAGGCGCTGCACCAGCCGGCCCAGGCGCCGGGGTGTCATGCCGCCCGCCAGCAGCACCATGCGCGAATGTCCGTCGGGGTGGATGGCAAAGTCGGTATAGACCTCGCCATGCCCGTCAGCCACGGTGGAGGCCACCAGCGTGTCCTCGCTCAGCACATGGCGCACCAGCGAGCCCGAGCCAAACTCCTTGGTCGGCAGCACCCACAGGTTCAGGCTGCACAGACACTGGCCCGGCAGTTGCGCCAGCCATTCGCGCGGCACGGCACCGGTGGCGCCCACGGGCTCGCGCTCGCCAAAGGCGGCGGTCTCGATCGGCACCGTGAAAGTCCAGGTGACAAACTCGGTGTGCAGCTCCCAGCGCAGGCGAAACGTCCCCAGGTCCACGCGCAGGTGCGTGGTATGTTGGTCGGGCGGCGCCAGGTGGTGGTTGCGCAGCAGCGCGGCGATGTGCGCGCGGCTCGCCTCACGCCCGGCGGCGTCGGCCCACATGACAATGTGCGTGCTGGCCACGGGGCCTTCGATGGCCTCGGGCGGTCGGGCGTGGACTTCGTTGTGCAGCAGCGCCCGTTGCGGGTGCTGCGCGGGTTGGAGCGCGATGTGCATGGATGGGTCTTTAAACAGCGCGCTATTGTGCGGTCTGTCGGACCTACCTCCACCGGGACGGCTCTCCAAAAAGCAACGGCACCCGAAGGTGCCGCTGCCGGAAACACAGGGAAGTGCCCGTTCAGTCTTCGACGAACGCTTCCTCGCGCTTGTTCTTCACGGCGGGCAGCAGCACGATGACGAGCAGCAGGGCAGCAGCCGCCAGCAGGCCGGCCGACAGCGGACGGGTGACGAACACACTCCAGTCACCCCGCGAGAGCAGCAGCGCGCGGCGCAGGTTTTCTTCCATCATCGGACCCAGGATGAAGCCCAGCAGCAGGGGCGCCGGCTCGGTGCCCAGCTTGTGGAAGATGTAACCCACCAGCCCGAAGCCGCCCACCATCCAGATGTCCCAGGTGTTGTTGTTGGTGGAATACACACCCACGGCACAGAACAGCACGATGGACGGGTACAGCCAGCGGTAGGGCACCGTCAGCAGCTTGATCCACAGGCCGATCAGCGGCAGATTCAGGATCACCAGCATGGCGTTGCCGATCCACATCGAGGCGATCAGGCCCCAGAACAGCTCGGGGTTGCTGGTCATCACCTGCGGGCCGGGCTGGATGTTGTGGATGGTCATGGCACCGACCATCAGGGCCATCACGGCGTTGGGCGGAATGCCCAGCGTCAGCAGCGGGATGAAGGAGGTCTGCGAACCGGCGTTGTTGGCCGACTCGGGGGCCGCCACACCACGGATGTTGCCCTTGCCGAACGGCACTTCGCCAGGGTGCAGCTTGGTCTTCTTCTCGATGGTGTAGGCCGCAAAGGCCGACAGCAGCGCACCGCCACCGGGCAGGATGCCCAGGGTCGAGCCCAGCGCCGTGCCGCGCAGCACGGCCGGAATCATGCGCTTGAAGTCCTGCGCCGTGGGGAACAGGCCCTGCACCTTGGCGGTGAACACCTCGCGCTGATCGTCCGGGCGGGCCAGGTTGGCAATGATTTCACCGTAACCGAACACGCCCATGGCGATGGCCACGAAACCGATGCCGTCGGTCAGCTCGGGCACGTCGAAGGAGAAACGCGCCACGCCGGAATTCACGTCGGTGCCCACCAGGCCCAGCAGCAGGCCCAGCACGATCATGGCCACGGCCTTGAGCAGCGAGCCCGAGGCCAGCACCACGGCGCCGATCAGGCCCAGCACCATCAGCGAGAAGTATTCGGCCGGACCGAACTTGAAGGCCACCTCGGTCAGCGGCGCTGCGAAGGCGGCCAGAATCAGTGTGCCCACGCAGCCAGCGAAGAACGAGCCCAGGCCGGCAGCGGCCAGTGCGGGCCCCGCCCGGCCGTTGCGCGCCATCTGGTAGCCGTCGATCACGGTCACCACCGAGGACGATTCGCCCGGCAGGTTCACCAGAATGGCGGTGGTGGAGCCGCCGTACTGCGCGCCGTAGTAGATGCCGGCGAGCATGATGAGCGCGGCCACGGGCGGCAGCGCATAGGTGGCCGGCAGCAGCATGGCGATGGTGGCCACCGGGCCGATGCCGGGCAGCACGCCGATCAGCGTGCCCAGCAGGCAGCCGACAAAGCAGTAAATGAGGTTCTGGAAGGTGAAGGCGACGCCAAAACCCAGGGCCAGGTTGTCAAACAATTCCATGGTCTATTGCTCCTGGCTTAACCGACAATGAAACTGGGCCACACGGGAAACTGCAGCTTCAGAGCCAGCACGAAGGCGCCGTAGCTACCGGCCGCGAGGACGGTGGCCAGCACGAACACCGCCTTGGCGTTGAATTCTTTGCCGGCCAGGCTGGCGATGAAGGTCAGCGCGTAGATGGCGACGATCAACCCCATGGCCGGAATGCCCAGGCTGGGCAGGCCGGCCAGCAGGATGCCGAAGACCACATTGGCCAGCAGGATGAAGAACAGCGGCTTCCAGGCCCAGTGGCCGATCTTGTCGCCGTCCACGGTCTCTACGACCGTGGCCTTGAAGGTGATGACGCCCCCGATCAGCGCCAGCAAGATGCCCAGCATCAGCGGGAAGTAGCCCGGCCCCATGCGGGCACCGGTACCAACGCTGTACGTGGTGGCCCCCCAGGCAAAGGCAGCACCGACCCCCATGAACATGAGGCCGGAAAAAAAGTCCTTTTGACTTTTGATTTTCACGGAAAGTCTCCTGACGTTGATCCAACACCCGGAATTGTGTCGCCGCCATGCCCACTTTCCGATGTGGATTCCACCTACGCAGGAACCGAGGGTTGTCCCCCGTGAAATGAAACACCCCCCTGTGTCGCTGCGCGCCTGCCCCCCGCTCTCGCATCGCTGCGCGATGCGGGCAGGGGGACGCCACCAGCGCGGCGGGGCGGCCCTTGCGCGGTGGCCGCTGGCCTGGGCCGCGCCGGTTTCATGGGCTGCGGGTGGCGCACAGCGCCATGGGCAACGGAAATGGCTGCCGGCTAGCGCGGCGGCGGTGTCGCCGCCACCACCTCTTCAAGGGTGGTCACACCCTGTGCCACGCGCAGGGCTCCCGCCATGCGCAGCGGGCGCATGCCGTCCTTGACCGCCTGGCGGCGCAGCGCGTCAATGGAAGGCTCCTTGGTGATGCCTTCCTTGAGCGTCTCGGTCACCGTGAGGAGTTCGTACAGCCCCATGCGCCCACGGAAACCCGTCATGCGGCAGTCCACGCAGCCCACGGGTTTGTAGGGGTGGTAGCCGCCGCTGAGCTTCCAGGGCTTGACGGCCTCGGCCAGCGCCTCCTGCGAAGCGCTTTCGTCGGGCTGCTTGCACAGCTTGCAAAGGGTGCGCACCAGGCGCTGGGCCAGCACGCCCAGCAGCGTGGCATTGATGAGGTAGGACGGCACGCCCAGCTCCATCAGGCGCGTGACAGCCGAGGGCGCATCGTTGGTGTGCAGGGTGCTGAACACCAGGTGGCCCGTCAGCGCTGCCTGCACGGCCATTTCGGCCGTTTCCAGGTCGCGGATTTCACCCACCATGATGATGTCCGGATCCTGGCGCATGAGGGCGCGCACGCCCTCGGCAAAGCTGAAGTCCAGCTGCGGCTGCACCTGCGTCTGGTTGAAGCTGGGCTCGATCATTTCGATCGGGTCTTCGACCGTGCTGACATTGACCTCTTCGGTGGCCACGCGCTTGAGCGTGGAATACAGCGTGGTGGTCTTGCCCGAACCGGTGGGCCCGGTCACGAGGATGATGCCGTAGGGGCGCTTGATGAGGTCTTCCCAGCGCTGCGCATCGTGCTGCGCGAAACCCAGTGCGTCCAGGTCCTTGACCGCCGTGTCGGGGTCGAAGATGCGCATCACCATCTTCTCGCCGAAGGCCGTGGGTAGTGTGGCCAGACGCATCTCGACCTCGTCGCCGCGCTGGTTGCGGGTCTTGATGCGGCCATCCTGCGGGCGGCGCTTTTCCACCACGTCCATGCGCCCGAGCAGCTTGACGCGCGCCACCATGGCGCTCATCACACCCAGCGGCATCTGGTAGACCGGGTGCAGCACACCGTCGATGCGAAAGCGGATCACGCCCTGCTCGCGCCGGGGTTCGAGGTGGATGTCGCTGGCGCGCTGGTCAAAGGCGTACTGCCAGAGCCAGTCCACCACCTTGACCACGCCCTGGTCATTGGCATCGAGCTGCTTGTTCGTCCGGCCCAGTTCGACCAGTTGCTCGAAATTGCTCGACGCCGCGCTGCCCCCCGCCTTCTGCGCCGCACGCACCGACTTGGCCAGTGCGAAAAACTCGGCCGTGTAGCGGTGGATTTCCTGCGGGTTGACCAGCACGCGGCGCACCGGCCGCTTGGCCTGGCGCTCTACCTCGGCGACCCAGTCGGTGATGAAGGGCTCGGCCGTTGCCACCACGACTTCCTTGGTCGTCACCTGCACCGGAAGCACCTTGTGGCGCTCGGCATAGCTGGCGCTCATGGTGTCTGCCACCTTGCCCACATCGACCTTCAGCGGGTCGATGCGCAGATACGGCAGGCCGCAGCGCTGGGCCAGGTACTCGGTCAGCATCTCGGCATCGAGCGGCTTGCCATCGCTGGCGCGTGCCATGGCCACGTTGGCCAGCCGCACCAGCGGGTGCTGCGAACTCTCGGCCTGCGAGCAGCGCGCGATGGTGCGCTGCGCCTCTTCGTCGGCAATGACGCCATCGGTGCGCAGCCATTCCACAATGCGGCGCCAGTCGAGCGGCCCGGTGTGGACAGAGGCCGGAGCCAGTTTCGCGGACGTGGCGGCGTGGTGGTGTGTCATGACAGAGGTGCAGAAGAATGTGACAGAGCCGTCAGGTCGTGAGCGGCTTGAATCCGCGCACCCATTTGGCGGTGGGGATTCCCCAGCGCTCCTGGATGTCGGCGCAGCGCGCAGCCAGCTCGCCGCGCTTGAACCGGCTGGGCGTGCGCTGCGCCAGCACCACGGTGTTGCCCTCGCGCGTGGGCTTGAAGGCCCAGAGCGCATTCTCGCCAAAAACGCCCGCGAGCTTCTCCACGCTCTCCGCAAAGCTGGAGCCCCGGCCGAACAGGTTCACCGTCATGCAGCCGCCCTCGCTCAGCAGTGCGCGGCAGTCGGCGTAGAACTCGGCGCTGTCGAGCACGGGGGCCGCTGCGTTGTCGTCGTACAGATCGACACAGAGCCCATCCACCGTGCCCAGCCACATCGGGTTGCGGATCTCCTGCGCCGCATCGGCCAGCACCACCCGCAGCTTGGGGCCGTCGGGCGGCAGCTTGAACCACGCGCGGCACACGGCCAGCACCTGCGGGTTCAGCTCGATGGCGGTGGCGCACATGCGCAGCTTCTTGTGGCAGAACTTGGTGATGGCGCCCGCGCCCAGGCCCAGCTGCATGGCGTGGCCCTTGCGTACGGCATCGGGCTCCATGAACAGCAGCCAGACCATCATGCGCTGGATGTATTCCAGCTCCAGATCGAAGGGCGCATCGATGCGCATGGAGCCCTGGATCCAGGGCGTGCCCAGGTGCAGGTGGCGCACCTCGCCATCGTCGGAGACGCTGACTTCGGGCAGTTCGGCGGTGTTGTTTTTCTTGCGGGCCATTGGTTCGGGGTTCTCACAGTAATCCATGCTCGGCCAGGGCCTGCGCCCAGGCCTGCCGCTTGCGCTCGAAGCTCCACGAGGCGTTCGCCGGGCTGGTGGACGGCAGCCGGAGCACCGGCACGCCCAGTTGCGCCGTGGCGCGCGCATGGCGAAAGCTCTCCCCGCCATTGTGGGCGATGGCGGCCAGGCGCGGACAGCGCGCGCGCAGACTGGCGAAATCGTTCACCTCGGGGTGGCGGATGCGGGCATCCAGGCTGCCCTCGCGCTCGCAGGCGCCGTACACGTCCCACAGGCCCAGGCCGCGCCCGAGCAGCCAGTCACAGCGCTCGGCGTACGGCTCAGGCAAGGGGTGCTGCGGCCAGAGCGCCTGCAGGATGCGCCAGAAGTGGTTTTGCGGGTGCGCGTAGTACTGCTGCGCGCGCAGCGAGGCCACGCCGGGAAAGCTGCCGAGCACCAGCACCACCGTGCCCGCACCCACCACCGGCGGCAGGCCTACCAACCGTACGGCGGCCGGTGGCGCGGGCGGGAGGGTCACTGCACGGGTCATGGAATGGGAAGAAAATTTACTATCAAATCAATAGCTTTTAGCGCAATAGGGTACTGCGCCAGAGGCCATTTTCGCCCATTATCCTGCACGGCCTTGCAGACGCGGCAGCGCGTGCAATGCATTGGCGCGGGTGTGCTGCGCCAGCGCCTCCAGCGGCGTGCCGAGCAGGCCGGCCAGAACCTGTGCGATGCGCGGCAGCTCGGCCGGCGCGTTGCGTCCTTGCGGCTGGCCGGCGGCACGCTCGGCAGCGGTGCGGTAGATCCAGTGTGGCGGCATGTCGGGCGCATCGGTCTCCAGCACCAGGGCCTCGAGGGGCAGCTCGGTGGCCAGGCGACGCAGCTGCAGCGCGCGCTCATAAGTCAGCGCGCCGCCAAAGCCGAGCTTGAAGCCCAGCGCGATGAAGGCGCGCGCCTGCTGCAGGCTGCCATTGAACGCATGTGCGATGCCGCCCCGCACCGGTACCTCGCGCAGGCCCTTGAGCAGCGCGTCGGCCGAGCGGCGCACATGCAGGATGACGGGCAGGTTGAAGCGCCGGGCCAGCTGCAACTGCGCACGGTAAAAGCGCGTCTGGCGCTCGGCGTCCAGCCCGGGCACGAAGAAATCCAGGCCGATCTCGCCGATGGCGACGAGGTGCGGGTCGTTGCTGTGCTGCTCCAGTAGTTGCGCCAGGCGCTCCACGTCGTCGTCCGCCGCCTGCGGGGTGTAGAGGGGATGGATGCCCAGGGCGTAGCTGTCGCCGTGGCGGTGGGCCAGTTCACGCACGGCGTCGGCATGGGCCACTTGCACTGCTGGAATGACGAGGTGCTGCACGCCGGCTGCGCGGGCATGGGCGCGCACTGCGTCCACGTCGGGAGCGAACTCGGGGGCGTCCAGGTGGCAGTGGGTGTCGATCCAAGAGTGGGGCATGACGGGATGATCCCACAGGGCAGTGCTGAATGGCGGTGTGCTTGTGCTGAGGGCGGGAGCCGGGCGCACACCCCGGCCTCAGCACTTCGCAAGAAGCACAGACACAAAAACTACGCAGCCGAATCCAGCCGCCCCGCCACCAGCCTGAGCACCCGGTCGCACCGCGCCGCCAAGGTCTCGTCATGCGTCACCATCACAAACGCCGTCCCCTGCTCGCGTGCCAGTTGCAGCATGTGCTGGAACACACCCTCGGCCGTGGTGCGGTCAAGGTTGCCGGTGGGCTCGTCGGCCAGCACGCAGGCCGGCCGGGTGACCAGGGCACGCGCAATGGCCACGCGCTGGCGCTCGCCGCCCGACAGCTCGGCCGGGCGGTGCTGCACGCGGCCCGCCAGGCCCACGTGGGCCAGCATTTGCGCGGCCTGGCGCGTGCATTCTTCGTAAGGCAGGCGGCGGATGCGCAGCGGCATGGCCACGTTGTCGAGCGCGCTGAACTCGGGCAGCAGGTGGTGAAACTGGTAGACAAAGCCCAGGTACTGGTTGCGCAAGTCGCCCTGCTGCGCTGCAGACATCTGCGCCAGATTCCGCCCATGCAGGTGCACGCTGCCCGACGTGGGTGCATCGAGCGCGCCCAGCAGGTGCAAGAGCGTGCTCTTGCCCGAACCCGAGGCGCCGACGATGGCCAGCGTCTCGCCCGCGTGCACATCCAGGTCGACACCCTGCAGCACCGTCACGTCCAGGCGCCCCTCGGTGAAGCGCTTGGTCAGGCCCCGGGCCTGCAGCACGACTTGGTTCTTGAAGCCATTTTGGCCTCCAGCGCTTGCTGGATAAGCGTCACTAGCTATATTATTCATAGCGCAAGGCCTCGGCAGGGTTGACGCGGCTGGCGCGCCAGCTCGGGTAGAGCGTGGCCACGAAGGACAGCACCAGCGAGATCACGCCCACGGGCACGATGTCGGCAGGCTGCGGGTCGCTGGGCATGCGGCTGATGAGGTAGATGTCTTTGGGCAGAAAGCTCGCGCTCAACAGCCGCTCGATGGCGGGCACGATCACGTCGATGTTGAACGCAATGCCCAGGCCCAACAGCAGCCCGGCCAGCGTGCCGATGACGCCGACCATCGCGCCCTGCACCACGAAGATACCCATGATGCTGCGCGGGCTCGCGCCCAGGGTGCGCAGGATGGCGATGTCGGCGCGCTTGTCCTGCACCGTCATCACCAACGTGGACACCAGGTTGAACGCCGCCACGGCCACGATCAGCGTGAGGATGATGAACATCATGCGTTTTTCGAGCTGCACGGCGGCAAACCAGGTGCGGTTCTGCTGCGTCCAGTCGCGGATCAGCAGGTCGCCACTCAGGGACTGGGCCAGATCCTGCGCCACGGTGCGCGCCTGGTGCAGGTCGCGCAGCTTGAGGCGGATGCCGGTGGGCCCTTCAAGGCGGAAGATGCGCTGCGCGTCCTCATGGTGCAGCAGCACCAGGGTGGAGTCGTATTCGTAGTGGCCCGAATCAAAGGTGCCAGCCACCTGCATCTGCTTGATGCGCGGCACCACACCGGCCGGCGTGACCTGGCCGCTGGGCGCGATCAGCGTGACCACGTCGCCCGCGCGCACGCCCAGCATGCGCGCCAGCTCTCCGCCCAGCACCACGCGGAACTCGCCCGGCACGAGCTGCGCCAGCGCCTCGCCCTGGCTGCCGGCCACCAGATCGGTGACCTCGGGCTCGCGCGCCGGGTCGATGCCGCGCACCAGCGCGCCCTTCATGTCCTCGCCGCGCGCCAGCAGCGCCTGCGCCGCGACGAACGGCGCCGCGCCCACCACCTGCGGGTGCTGGCGTGCCTCCTGCAGCGTGCGCGCCACGTCGGGCATGGCCGCGCCGGCCGGGGCAAAAATCTCGATGTGCGAGACCACGCTGAGCATGCGGTCGCGCACCTCTTTCTGAAAGCCGTTCATCACGCTGAGCACGATGATGAGCGCCGCCACCCCGAGCGCGATGCCCAGCATGGACACGCCCGAGATGAACGAGATGAAACCGTTGCGCCGCGTGGCGCGGCCCGCGCGGGTGTAGCGCCAGCCCAGGGCCAGTTCGTAAGGGATTTGCATGTGTTGTTGCGGTTTAGGAGAACGACGAATCGTGTCAAAGGCCGCTGCTTTTAACGCCGGGTCCGAGGGCTGTTTTTTTGTAGTAGCGTCATGCGGGCGTCGTTTTTCCATCGTCGACGCCTTCAGCATTGAGCGCCGTAGGGAACACGTCCGCCAACAGATCGAGTTTTTCCTTGACTTCAGTCGGAATCACCTCAGGCGGTACCAGTGTCACCAAGCGATGCAGTTCACCCTTGCGCAACAGCAGACCGCCCCCCATACGCTCGGCCAACCTGCGGAAGAATTCTTCGGCAAACGTGCTGAGCTTGCGGCGCTCGGTTTTGGCTTCCCACAGCACACGCGACAATTCCGGACTGGCCTGCTGCCAGGCCTCAAAATCAGCCTGCGCACCTTCGAAGACCTGCTCCAGCACCAGAGCATCAATCACTTCGTCTATGGCAGTCCGCGTCTGCTGTGCAAAAAGATCATCCACGGGATACTGGCTGGCTGCATATCGACGCAGCAAGTCCGGCGTGATGAAATAATTTTCCGCCTCGTAACGCCTCCAATAAGCGATCTTCAGCGGTCCATCAAGCTTGCTTTGCCGGTTCCGGCCGTCATTATCCAAAATGGCTAGGCCTCGCAAATCGGGTAACAGGTTCCGCAAGCCATTGAAATGCTGCTGAGGTGTGACACCAAAACCGCCCTCAACCCGCTCCAACTCGGCGTCCAGACTCTGGTCCGGGTAGTTGTTCTGTACATAGAACGAGTTGATGCGCTCATCCCAGCACAGGGCGGCCGGGTGCCCCAACCGCTCAGCCAGGACGCGCAGCATGTCCACGTCAGTACCGCCCTCCACGTACAGCACATATCCGCGCTCGCGTGCCTTGACGTAGTGCTCAGCGCCAAAATGCTTAAGGCTATCTTTGATACGCTGGGTCTTTGCGAGATTTTCTGCACGTCCGTCCAGCAAGAGCGTCAGGTTGTTTTCTAGCGCCTCATCCAAGATGACCTCAGAGTGCGTCACCATCACCACTTGTGAGCCATTCTCGCCAGCAATGTCACGCAGCAAAACATATACCTGCTTCTGGCGCAATATCTCCAAGTGCGCATCTGGCTCATCCACAAGCAGAACACTGCCTTTATGGGAATAGAGATAGGCGAAAATCAACAACATCTGCTGAAAACCACGGCCAGATGAAGACACATCCAACGCCTCTTTCACGCCAGGCTGACGATATTGCAATTCAATACTCCCCCGGCTCGTTTCCAAAGGTTGCGTCAACTCCACACCAAACAATCGGCGCATCAACCCTGATATCCGTAGCCAATCTTCAGGCGATTGATTGAAAACCATCAAACACAGGTTGCGTAGCACCTGAGCCGTTTGTCCCTGTCCGAGGAGCACATCCACAGCACCGGATTTGAGTATTTTTTCTTCTGTCTCCAATCCAGACATGGGATACAGGAGCGCCACAGCGACTCTAGCGGCGTGCCGGATCAAGTCCATATTTGGCGCACTGCTTTTATCGGGCTCGCAATAAACCAATTCGTCACCACGGTGGGTGAATTTCATAGTTAATGGAACCACCTTCCCGAAAAATTCAACGCCCACCGTGATGATCAGTGGCACCTTTTGCACCCTTGTGTTGTGCCAGAAGAAACGGGTACGTTGCACCGGCACAGCCACAATATTGAGCCGGTTCATGCCAGTCGCTGTTCGCTCCTTGGCAGACGAATCTTTGCGTACCTCGTACCAGGTTCTGACGGCTTGTGACCACAACGCCAACGCCTGGATAGCGCTAGTCTTGCCGCAATTGTTGGGGCCAATCAACACCGCCGGATGGTCTAACTCGATGCGCTGCTTGTCGCCAAAGCGCTTGAAGTTCTCAATCTCAAGGTAGTGCAGCAGACGCATGGAGGGTTGTCCCCGGGGGAAGTAAGCGATTAGCTGTCGATTGTGGCATCCCGCAAAATACCCGGCATGTCGGACACCCTCCATTTGCTCATCCCCTACGCCGCCGGCGCCTCCGAGGCCAGCCAGCAGGCCCTGACGGGCCTGGCCCTGCCCCACCTGGACCGGCTGCTCGCACGCCTGACACTGCACGAGAGCGACCTGGGGGACGACGACGCCTTCAGCGCCCCGCACGAGCGCGCGCTGGCGCGCGCGCTGGGCCTGCCCAGCGCCCCCGGCTGCATTCCGTGGGCCGCGCACCACCTGCACCAGCAGGGCCGCCACGACGAGGCTGCCCAGGACGCCTGGGCCTTCGTCACGCCCTGCCACTGGGAGGTGCGCACCGACCATGTCACCTTGGCCGACCCGGCCCAGCTCCAGCTGACCGAAGACGACTCGCGCGCCCTGCTCGCCCTCATGGCACCGTGGTTCGAGGGTGACGGCATCACGCTGCAGTACGACCAGCCGACGCGCTGGCTGGCGCACGGCGAGTTGCTGGCCGACCTGGTCACCGCCTCGCCCGAACGCGTGCTGCACCGCGACGTCTCGCACTGGCTGCCGGGCGAGCAAAAGTCACACCCGCTGCGCCGCCTGCACAGCGAGATGCAGATGCTGCTCTACACCCACCCCTTCAACGACGCACGCGAGGCCCGGCGCCTGCCGCCTGTCAACGCCTTCTGGGTGCATGGCGCGGGCCGACTGCCCCAGGCGCCGCAGCCCCCGGCCCCGCCGCCGGTGGTCGAAGACGGCCTGCAGGGCGCCGCGCTGCGCGAAGACTGGGCCGCCTGGAGCGCCGCCTGGCAGGCGATCGACGCCGGTGCGCTGGCGCGGCTCGATGCGCATGTAGCGCGCGGCGCCACAGCGCGGCTCACGCTGTGCGGCGAGCGCGGCGCGCTCACCTGGCACACGGCACCGCGTTCGCTCGGCCAGAGAATTTCAAGCATTTTCCGACCTCAGCGCTTTGCGGACGTGCGCGAACAGCTATGAAAATAATAGCTAGAGACATCCCACCCCGGGCCGCCTGGGCGCTGGAACAGGCCGGCATCCACCCGCTGCTGGCGCGCCTGTACGCGGCCCGCGGCGTGCAGGCCAAGGACGAGCTGGACGACGGCCTGGCGCGACTGCTGCCGCCCAGTGGGCTCAAGGGCATCCAGGAGGCCGCGCGCCTGCTGGCCGACGCCATGGCCCAGAACCTGCGCCTGTGCATCGTGGCCGACTACGACTGCGACGGCGCCACCGCCTGCGCCGTGGCCGTGCGCGGCCTGCGCCTGCTGGGCGCGCAGCAGGTCGACTACCTCGTGCCCGACCGCGTGGTCGACGGCTACGGCCTGACCCCGCCGATCGCCCGGCGCGTGAAGGAGCGCGGCGCCGACCTGCTCATCACCGTGGACAACGGCATCGCCAGCTGCGAGGGCGTGGCCCAGGCCAAGGCGCTGGGCCTGGCGGTGCTGGTCACCGACCACCACCTGCCGGGCAGCGAGCTGCCGCAGGCCGACGCCATCGTCAACCCCAACCAGCCGGGCTGCACGTTCGAGAGCAAGTCCATCGCCGGCGTGGGCGTGATGTTCTATGTGCTCCTGGCGCTGCGCTCGGAGTTGCGCGCGCGCGGGGTGTTCGACGTGGCCAGCCAACCCAAGCTCGACCCGCTGCTGCCCCTCGTGGCCCTGGGCACCGTGGCCGACGTGGTGAGGCTGGACACCAACAACCGCCGCCTGGTGGCGCAGGGCCTCAAGCGCATCCGCGCGGGCCAGATGCAGCCCGGCATCGCGGCGCTGCTGCGCGTGGCCGGGCGCCAGCCGCCCATGGCCACCACCTTCGACTTCGGCTTCGCGCTGGGCCCGCGCATCAACGCCGCCGGGCGCCTGGCCGACATGACGCTGGGCATCGAATGCCTGCTGACCGACGACGCAGCCCGCGCCGATCACCTGGCGCAGCAGCTCGACGCCATCAACCGCGAGCGCCGCGAGATCGAGGGCGGCATGCGCGAGCAGGCGCAGCTGCTGGCCGAGAACCTGTTTGAGGAAGGCACCGAGCCGCCACCCGCTATCAGCGTGTTCGACCCCGACTTCCACGAAGGCGTGGTGGGCATCGTGGCATCACGCATCAAGGACCGGCTGCACCGCCCCACCTTCGTCTTCGCCGCCAGCGGCGCGCCGGGCAAGGAGCATGAATTGAAGGGCTCGGGTCGCTCCATCCCCGGTTTTCACCTGCGCGACGCGCTCGACCTGGTGGCCAAGCGCCACCCCGGTGTGCTGCTGCGCTTTGGCGGCCATGCCATGGCGGCGGGCTGCACCGTGCCCGAAGACCAGTTCGAGGTGTTCGAGCAGGCGCTGGCCCAGGTGGCGCGCGAGTGGCTGGACGCCGCCACGCTCACGCGCCGGTTGGAGACCGACGGGCCACTGGCCCCCGAATACCGCCGAACCGACCTGGTGGACACGCTGCACCGCGAGGTCTGGGGACAGGGTTTTGCGCCGCCCACCTTCAGCGAGGAGGTGGAAGTTTTGAGCCAGCGCCTGGTGGGCGAGCGCCACCTCTCGCTCAAACTGCGCCACCAGGGCGAGCCGGTGGACGGCATCTGGTTCGGCCACACCGACCCGTTGCCTGGGCGCGTGCTGCTGGCCTTCCGCCTCGATGTGAACGAGTGGAAGGGCGAGCGCAAGGTGCAGTTTCTGGTGGAGGGCGCGCAGTTGAAGTAGCCCCCCTGTGGCGCTGCGTGCCTTCCCCCGAGGGGGACGCCGCCAGCGCGGCGGGGCTGCCCTTGCGCGGCGGCCGCTGGCGCGGGCCGCGGCAGTTTCAGGCGCCGCGGGTGCAGCCCGGCCCCGGGGGGACCGATGCATCCGCACCGGCAACTGCTCAGTGGTTAGCGTTGGCGGCGGCGTGCGAGGCCGTCAGCAGGCGGTCGGTCAGCGCGATAGCCAGCGCGCTGAGCAAAAAGACCACGTGGATGATGGTCTGCCACATCAGCACCTTGAGGTCGTAGTTGGCGGCGTTGATGAAGGTCTTGAGCAGATGGATCGAGCTGATGCCGATGATGGCCGTGGCCAGCTTGACCTTGAGCACGGAGGCGTTCACGTGGCTCAGCCACTCGGGCTGGTCGGGGTGGCTTTCGAGGTTCATGCGGCTCACGAAGGTTTCGTAGCCCCCCACGATCACCATGATGAGCAGGTTGGAGATCATCACCACGTCGATCAGCGCCAGCACCACCAGCATGATGATGGTCTCGTTCAGGCTGGTGATCTGCACGTCGGTTTTGTAACCGATGCTGGTGATCAGGGCCTGGAGGGCTTTCTCGCTGCCAAAAACGGCCTCCAGCAGGTGCACCAGCTCCACCCAGAAATGGAACACATACACCGCCTGTGCCGCGATCAGCCCCAGATACAGCGGCAGCTGCAGCCAGCGGCTGGCAAAGATCAGGGCAGGAAGGGGGCGCAGGGCAGCGTTTTGGGGGGTGGGTGAGAACATGGTGGGTCGGAAGGTGGACGGGGCGCAGATTGTAGAAGAGCCCCGCCCGGCCTGCTTGCAGGCTCCGCATGCCACCCCCGTCGGCCCATGGGGGGCATTCAATAGTTCGCCATCAAAAATGCCGATGAAGCCCTTCCGTCGGCGGCATCAAGCTATGTTTTCAATAGCAATACAAGTTTTCCAAACGGATCAGAAGCTTTCCCAGTCGTCCTCGCCTCCCTGAGCCTTGCGCGGCGCGGCCGGTGCTGCGGGCGCCGCCGCGATGCGCGGAGCCGGCGTCGCGCGGGGGGGGTGGGGGTCTGTCTGGGGGGCCGCAGCGGGTGCCGCCACCGCCGGCCGTTTCACCGTTGCTGCCACCTTTTTCGGCGGGACCGGGGCGGCACGGGCAGCAGCCGGAGCCGGGCGCGGCGCCTGCACGCGTGGCGCGGCCGAAGCCACGGCGCCCACGTTGAACACCGCCATCACGTCGGTCAGGTGGTGCACCTGGTCGCGCAGCGAGGTCGCGGCAGCGGTCGATTCTTCAACCAGCGCGGCGTTCTGCTGCGTCATCTGGTCCAGCTGCGTGACCGCCTGGTTGACCTGGGCAATGCCGTCGCGCTGCTCGGCGGACGAAGCGGTGATCTCGCCGATCAGATCGCTCACACGCTGCACGCTGGCAACGATCTCGTTCATGCTCTGGCCGGCCTCGGCCACCTGCTGCGATCCGGTCTCGACGTTCTCGACCGAGGCGCCGATGAGCTGCTTGATCTCCTTGGCCGCCTCGGCCGAGCGGCCGGCCAGGCTGCGCACCTCGCTCGCCACCACGGCAAAGCCCCGGCCCTGCTCGCCCGCGCGGGCCGCTTCCACGGCCGCGTTGAGCGCCAGGATGTTGGTCTGGAAGGCAATGCCGTCGATCACGCCGATGATGTCGGCGATCTTGCGCGAGCTGTGCGTGATCTCCTGCATGCTGGCCACCACCTGGCCCACCACCTGGCCGCCGCGCGTGGCCGCCTGGGCCGCATTGGCGGCGAGCTGGTTGGCCTGGCGCGCCGTGTCGGCCGACTGCGTGACGGTGGCCGTGAGCTGCTCCATGCTGGCAGCCGTCTGCTGCAGATTGGAGGCCGTCTGCTCGGTGCGCGCCGACAGGTCCTGGTTGCCCATGGCGATTTCGGAGGACGCCAGCGACACCGCCTCGACCCCCGTGCGCACCTCCCCCACCAGGCCGCGCAACCGCGCTGCCATCCCCGACAGCGAGCCCAGCATGTGGCCGAACTCATCCTTGCGCGTGGTGTGAATCTCGCGCGTCAGGTCACCCGCCGCAATGGCGTCGATGGTCGCCACAGCCTCGTCAAGCGGACGGGTGATGGAGCGCACCAGCAGCCGGGCCATCAGCAGCACAGCCACCAGCACCAGCGCAGCCACGCCCCATGCAATGGCCGCCAGACGGGTGCGCCGCGCGTCGGCCTCGTTGCGCACCTGCTCGCGGCGCTGCTCCAGGGTCTTGACGAAATCGTCCTGCGCCTTGAGATAGGCAGCCACCAGGGGCGTGAGCGTCTCGTCGGCAAAGCGCTGTGTTTCCACCGCATCGCCTGCGCCCTTAAGTTCCCAAGTCTTGGCCGTGGCCTCCAGCACTTTCTTGCGCTCGGCGGCAATGTGCTCCAGGGCACGTTTTTCTTCGGGGTTGGTGGTGTCCTTGGCAATCTCGGCCTGGATTTTGTTGATGCCACCGATGATTTCTTTCACCCGAGCGTCGTATTGCTGCGCGAGCACCGAGTCGGTGGTCACCGCGCCCCCCATCACCATGGTCACGGCGGTCTCGGTGGCGCCGCGCCAGCGCACCGCCGACGTGATGCGTTCCTCGATCACCAGCACATCGGCCATGGTCTGCTCCATGGATGTCGCAAAACGGTTCAGCAGCACCCCCGCCATCAGCGTCATGATCACCACCACGCCCAGCAGGGTTCCCCACAGTTTGCGTGATACCCGGATATTGTCGAATTGCATGGCCTTTTCCCTCTATTGAAATTGCGCGGACAGGCCCCGATGCCCGCATCCGCAGACCCGATAGCCTACGCCTGCGGCACACCGCCGAGGAGCCTGCAGGCACAAGTACAAACCCGTAGAATGGGCCGGTGACCACCTACACCAACGCCGACCTGCACTGCCACTCCGTCGTCTCCGACGGAACCCTGGAACCCGAGGCGCTGGCCGCACGGGCCAAGGCCAACGGGGTCGAACTCTGGGCCCTGACCGATCACGACGAGGTCGGCGGCCAGCAACGCGCCGCCGCTGCCGCCCGCGCCCAGGGCATGGCGTATCTCACCGGCGCTGAAATCTCCGTCACGTTCGCGGGCACCACGGTGCACATCGTCGGTCTGGGATTCGACGCCCAGGACGAGCGCCTGTTGCAAGGGCTGGCGCGCACGCGCGGCGGGCGCGGAGAGCGTGCCCAGGAAATGGCCGAGCAACTGGCGAAGGTGGGCATTCCGGGTGCGTACGAGGGAGCACTGCACTATGTAGGCAACCCCGAACTGATCTCGCGCACCCATTTCGCCCGCTATCTGGTGGAAGCAGGCGTGTGCAAGGACACCTCCGAGGTGTTCCGCAGATTCCTGATCGAAGGCAAGCCCGGTTTCGTGCCGCACCGCTGGGCCAGCCTGGGTGACGCCGTGTGCTGGATCCAGGACGCGGGCGGCGTGGCCGTGATTGCCCACCCTGCGCGCTACCGGCTCAGCGCCAACGAAGAGTTCGCACTATTTTCCGAGTTCAAGCAGCACGGCGGCCAGGGCGTGGAAGTGGTCACCGGCAGCCATTCGGCGGCCGAGGCCGTCAGCTACGCCGCCATGGCGCAGGAGTTCGGCTTTGCTGCCTCGCGCGGCAGCGACTTCCACAGCCCCGACGAATCCCATACCGATCTGGGCATGCTGCCGCTGCTGCCAAGCCACCTCACCCCCGTCTGGAACCTTGTGGCCCACCGCATCCAGCCCGCACACTGACGCACGCGCCATGGCCCAGTATTTCGAAGTCCACCCCGAGAACCCCCAGCCCCGCCTGCTGAAACAGGCCGCTGCCCTGCTGCAAAAAGGCGGCGTGGTGGCCGTGCCCACCGATTCCAGTTACGCGCTGGTCTGCCACCTCGACGACAAGAATGCCGCCGACCAGCTGCGCCGCATTCGCCAGGTGGACGACAAGCACCACCTCACGCTGCTGTGCCGCGACCTGTCGGAGCTGGCCAACTATGCCCGCGTGGACAACCGCCAGTACCGCCTGCTCAAGCTGGCCACGCCGGGCGCCTACACCTTCATCCTCGAAGCCACCAAGGAAGTGCCACGCCGCGTGAGCCACCCCTCGCGCAAGACCATCGGCCTGCGCGTGCCCGAGCACAAGGCGCTGCAGGAACTGCTGGCCCTGCATGGCGCGCCGTTGCTGGCCACCACCTTGATTGCCCCCGGCGAGACCGAGCCGCTGAACGACGCCCAGGAGATTCGCGCGCAGTTCGAGCACGCCCTGGCTGCCGTGGTGGATGCGGGCGCCTGCCCGTCCCAACCCACGACGGTGATAGACCTCACGCCCATGGGCGCAGGGGGCGACCCCGATGTGGTGCGCCAGGGGCGCGGCAGCCTGCAGGCACTGGGCCTGTGATCACCCCGCCGCGGCGCTGACGGCGGCGCGTCTGAGACAATCCCCCGGTGGACCTCTCCAATATCATCCAAACCGTTCTGATCTACGCCCTGCCGGTGCTCTTTGCCATCACCGTGCATGAGGCGGCTCATGGCTACGCAGCGCGCCATTTCGGCGACAACACCGCCTACATGCTGGGGCGCATCACGCTCAACCCCCTCAAGCACATCGACCCGGTAGGCACCATCCTGATGCCACTGCTGTTGTACTTTGCGACCTCCGGCGCCTTCCTGTTTGGTTACGCCAAGCCGGTGCCGGTGAATTTTGGCAACCTGCGCAACCCCAAGCAGCACATGGTGTGGGTGGCGCTGGCGGGGCCTGCCTCCAACTTCGTACAAGCCGTGGTCTGGGCCGTGGTGCTTGTGGCACTGGTGAGCATGGGCATCGACGAGCGCTTTTTCATCGAAATGGGGCGTGCCGGGGTGCTGGTCAACCTGGTGATGTGGGCGTTCAACCTTTTTCCGCTGCCACCGCTTGATGGCGGGCGCATCCTGGTCGGCCTGCTGCCCTGGAAGCAGGCGCACATGGTCTCGCGCATCGAACCCTGGGGCTTCTTCATCGTCATGGCCCTGGTGATTGGCGGCGTGGTGGGCGCGCTGTGGCTGCGCCCGCTGATGGGCCTGGGCTACAGCGCCATCAACCTGCTGCTCACACCGCTCACAGCGCTTCTGAGATGAAGCCCCCCTGAGTCGCCTTCGGCTCTGGCCTGGGCCGCGCCGGTTTCCTGGACCCCGTCCAGTACACGACCCCGTGCAAGGCCCGTTTGCCTTTTCTCTTCTTTTCTTGCTGATTTCGTTCCCATGAGCACCACGCGCTTTCTCACCGGCATCACCACCACGGGCACGCCCCACCTCGGCAACTTCGTCGGCTCCATCCGCCCCTCGGTGCAGGCCAGCCTGCGCCCCGGCGTGCAGAGCTTTTACTTTCTGGCCGACTACCACGCACTCATCAAGTGCGAAGACCCGGTGCGCATCCAGCGCTCCACGCTGGAGATCGCCGCGAGCTGGCTGGCCGCCGGGCTCGACCCGGAGAAGGTGACCTTCTACCGCCAATCGGACATTCCCGAGATTCCCGAACTGACCTGGCTGCTGACCTGCGTGACCGGCAAGGGCCTGCTCAACCGCGCCCACGCCTACAAGGCCGCGCAGGACAAGAACGCCGCCGCAGCCCGCGAACAGGACGACGGCGTGACCGCAGGCCTGTTCATGTACCCCGTGCTCATGGGTGCCGACATCCTGATGTTCAAGGCGCACAAGGTGCCCGTGGGGCGCGACCAGGTGCAGCACATCGAGATGGCGCGCGACATGGGCGCGAGCTTCAACCACCTCTACGGCGAGCACTTCGTGCTGCCCGAGGCGGTGATCGACGACAACGTGGCCACCCTGCCCGGCCTGGACGGCCGCAAGATGAGCAAGAGCTACGACAACACCATTCCGCTGTTCTCCAGCCGGGAGCAACTCAAGAAGCTCATCGGCGGCATCCTGACCGACTCGCGCGCGCCGGGCGAACCCAAGGACACCGAAGGCTCGGCCCTGTTCCAGATCTACCAGGCTTTCGCCACCGAGGCCGAGACCGCCGCCCTGCGCAAGGCCTACGCGGAAGGCATCGCCTGGGGCGACGCCAAGCAGGTGCTGTTCGAGCGCGTGGACCAGGTCGTCGCGCCGATGCGCGAACAGTACGAAGCCCTGATCAACAACCCCGCGCGCATCGAGGCCACGCTGCTCGCGGGCGCCGAACGCGCGCGCCAGATCGCCACGCCCTTCATGCGCGAGCTGCGCTCGGCCGTGGGCCTGCGCAGCCTGGTGCAGGCCGCTGCCCCGCAGAAGGCCGCCAAGGTGGCCAAGGCCGCGCTGCCAAGCTTCAAGCAGTACCGCGAGAAGGACGGCAAGTTCTACTTCAAGTTCGTCGACGCCGACGGCCGCCTGCTGCTGCAGAGCACGGGCTTCGACGCGCCCAAGGAAGCCGGCCAGGCCATCGCCGAGCTGCAGAAGGACCCGCAGGCCTTGCAAACCCTGGCCGCGCACCTGGCCCCGGTGGACGGCGTGGCCGCCGCCGACGTGCAGGCCGCGCTGCAGGCGCTGGCCGATGCCGCAGCCGCTGCCGCCTGACGAAATCGCTCCTTTTTTGATAGCTTATAGCGCTTGATACATAAGCGCTACAAGCCAAAAAAGCTTCAAACCTAGTCCCGGTAGCGCAGAAGCGCCCACAGCGTGGGCCGCTCGCCCGCGCGCAGCCCGGTCTGCACCGTGCCGGTAAAGCTCCAGCGCCGGTCGGGCGACTCCCAGCCGTGGGCCAGCGCCAGGCTCCAGCCCGGCGCGCGGCGCAGCGCATTCGCTTCATCGCTGAAGCGCTCGCCGCGCCAGGTCAGGCGCAGCAGCGAGAAGCTGCGGCCGGCATGGCGCCAGGTGGTCTGGCCCAGCAGCACATGGCGCGCGAAACCCGGCAGCGGCCGGCCCGCGAACGCCGCACCGGTGTTGCGCGAGCGGGTGTGCACATAGCTGCCCAGCACGCTCCAGCGCGGCCCCAGCAGGTGGTTGGCCGACACGCTGGCCTGCGCCAGGTAGCCTTGGCCGAAGACCGGCGTCTCCTCGTAGGTGGCGAGCGAGGTCTGCGCGTTGAGCACCACGGGCGCGATGGTGGCGAGGTTGTCGAACAGCGCGCCGGTGTTCTGCGCGAACAGCCGTCCGCCGTGCGCCGCCAGGTTGTCGATGCGCTGGCCCGACAGGCTGGCGCCGAGGAAAGTGCGCGCATCCGCCTCCCAGTCGATCTGCAGCGCGTGCTTGCGCGCCAGGCTGCCGGCCAGCAGGTACTGGTGGTCCACGGCGATGGCCCCGGTGGCCACGGGCGAAAGCGTGTGCGTGCCCGGCGCGCGCAGGCTCTCCTGCCAGGCCCAGTGCAGCGCGCGGCCAGGGCCCAGGCGCAGGCTCGCGCCCAGGCGCGGCAGCAGCTGGCGGCGGTGCGCGGCACCATCCTCGATGGGCGGCAACTGGTCGTTGCCGGCCGCGTCGGTGAAGCGGTCGAGCTGGCGCGCATCGAAGCGGGGCCAGTAGGCCTCGGCCATCACGCTCCAGGGGCCGGAACGCCATTCGCCCGCCACCCAGGGCATGTCGTAGCGCTCGGTGTTGCTGCGCGGCGTGGCGATCTGGGCGTCGGAAATGGCGCTTCCGGTGTCGCGCTCCACGCGCTCCCAGCCCAGGCTCAGGCGCTGCGCGCCCCACTGCACGGTGTGGCGCAGGAACAGGCCCTGCTCGTCGCTGGCGTAGCGGTAGTCCTGCGGCCCCCAGGTGGCGTCGTCGAGCACCAGGTCCGAGGTCTGGCGGCCGGTGTGCGCCTTGAGCCAGGTCTGGCTGTCGGCCGACCAGCGCCACGAGGCCCCGGCGTCGGTGCGGCGCGTGCGCGTGCGCGCGCTGTTGTCGAAAGTGATGCCGTTGCCAAAATCCAGCCCCTCGGGGTAGCGGTAGCGCAACGTGGTGTCGCCGTGCAGCAGGAACAGCGCCAGCCGCTCGCTGGGCCGCAGGCCCACGGCCAGGTCCACGCCCGGTGACGAGAGCCGGTAGCGCGAGCTGGCCGGGCCTTTGCGCGGCCACATCTGCACGTCCGTGGCGCGCAGCAGCCAGGCCACGGGAAGCTCCCCCGCCACGAAGCCCCGGTGGCCCAGGTCCACGGTGCCGTTGCGGCGCAGCGGGTTGCGCTCGGCGCTCACGCCGGCCGTCCACTCGCGGCCCTCGGTGAGCATCAGCGGCGCACGCCGATCGCTCGCGCCAAACACGGTGGGGTCGCTCAGGTAACCCTGGAACAGCTCGGAGCGGCGGCTGAAGTCGCTCTCGTAGCGGTCGGCCAGGAAGAAATGGCTGCCTGCCCACAGCGGGTAGTACGACTGCTGCGCGTAGGCGCGCGCCCAGTGCTCCAGGCCGAAATCGCCCAGCGCCTTGCCCAGATTGGCCGAGCCCTGGCTGTCGGTGGCCAGCGGGTTGAGCGACTTGAGGTAGGGCAGACGCACCAGCGCCTCGCGCGCGGCGGCCATGGCGGCCTGGGGCTCGCCGCTGTCGTTGCGCATCTGCGCCTCGATCTGCCAGGGCAGCGGGTCGTTCGGGTCGGCCTGGCGCGCGCGCTGCAGCGCGTCGAACGCGGCCGCCGGCTCGCCCAGCTGGTATTCGGCCACGGCCAGCCAGACCTGGGCGCGCGCATGGCGCGGCTCGATCACCAGCGCCTTGAGGAGTTGCGTGCGCGCGGCCTCGGCATCGCCCTGGCGCAGTGCCAGCAGGCCCGCGCCAGCCAGCGCCACGTAGTCATCGCCGGCCTGGGCCAGTGCGGCGTCGAAATCCGCCCGCGCCGCGTGCAGGCGCAGGGCCTCGGTGGCGGCGGTGGCGCGCTCGGCGCGGTAGGCGGGCTGGCCGGGCGCCAGCTCCACCGCACGCTGCAGCGCAGCGCGCGCGGCAGGCAGGTCGCCACGCTCCTGCAGCGCACGGCCCAGACCCGCCTGGGCGGCGGCCTGCGTGGCGGCATCCGGCGCCTGGGCTACGGCCTGGCGGTACAGGCGCAGCGCGGCATCGCCCTGCCCCTCCAGCCGGTGCCAGTCGGCGTCGGCGAGCAGCAGCGCCGCGTCGTCGGGCGCCGGGGCGCGGGTGGCATCGAGCCAGGCACGCGCCTCTTGGCTGCGGTCCAGCGCCATCAGCAGCCCGGCGCGGCGTGCGGCGGCGCGCGAGTCCTGCGTGCGTTGCCAGGCGCGCTCCAGCCGGGCCTGCGCGGCGTCGGGCTGGCCGTCGGCCAGTTCCAGCTCGGCCAGCAGCCGCTCGGCCAGGGCGTCCCCCTCGCCACGCGCAGCCAGTGCCCGCAGTTGCGCGCGTGCCTCGGGCCAGCGGCCGGTCTCCAGGGCGTCGGCCGCAGCAGCCAGCGGCGCGGCGCCAGCGCCGCGCAAGGCTGCGGCCCAGTGCGCGACATCGAGCGCGGCATCCATCACCCACTGCACGCGCTCGCGCGGCCGCACCAGCAGGCGTTTGACGGGGGCCTGGCCCGGCTCCACCGTGGCCTGCTCGGACGGGCCGACCTCCACCGCACCCAGGGCATTGGACACCGCGATGCGGCCCGACAGCACCGTGAGCGTGGTGCGCCCGCCCTCCTCCACTTCCACGTCCCAGTCGGTGCCTCGCACCACGGCCAGGGCGGCGGGGGTCTGCAGTTCCAGCGCCGCCGGTGTCTTCTTGGTGCGCGCCCACAGGCGCCCGCCGACCAGCTCCAGCAGCGTGCGCGCGGGGCGGGACTCGCACAGGCGCAGGTGCGCCTGGGCCGCCATGCGGATCTGCGTGCGGTCGGCCAGCAGCAGCGCTGCCGAGGACAGCGCCAGCGTGCGCATGTCGGCCCCCGCGCCCAAGGTTTGCGACAGCGCGGCGGGCTGCCAGGGCGCGGCACCGGCCGGGCGCGTCTCGCCCCGGCCCGACAGGGCCACGACCTGCGCCGCCGGCTGGCCCGGCTCCAGCACCACGCCAGCGCATTGCGCGGCGGCCTGCGCGGTGCACAGCAGCCCGGCAGCCAGGGCCAGGGCGTTCTTCCAGAGGCTGGGAGGGTGCGGCATGGTCTCTCTCCTTCCGAATCAGCTTTTGTCGAGCGCGCGCGGGAGCAGCGGCATGCCATCACGCAAACGTTCCTGCAGCTGCGCCACTTGCGCCAGCCATTGCGGCGCCACCTGGGCCGCGCGCACCTGCCAGGCGGCACAACACGGCAATGCTTCGGCACGGCGGCCCGCGAGGGCATGGCCGCGCAGCGCCTCGGCGACAGCGGCCAGCTCCGCGTCATCGCACGGGGTATAGACATCGATGCCGGTGCTGCGCCCGGCCAGGCGCACGCTGTCGAGCCACAAAAGCAGCGGTCCCTCGGCCCCGAGAGCGTCGCGCGTGGTTCCCGACAGCAGGATCTGCGAGCCCAGCGCCTTGTTGGCGCCCTCCAGCCGTGCAGCGGTGTTCACCGCGTCGCCCACCGCCGTGTAGGTGAAACGCGCCTGCGAGCCCAGGTGCCCCACGGCGGCCTCGCCCGTGTGCAGGCCGATACGCAACTGCACCTGCGCGAAGGGCGTGCCTTGCCAGTCGGCGCGCAGCGCCTCCATGGCGACCTGCATGTCCAGCGCGCAGGCGAGCGCGCGGTGGGCATGGTCGGGCACGGGCAGCGGCGCGTTCCAGAAGGCCATGACGGCGTCGCCGATGAACTTGTCGAGCGTGCCGCCATGGCGGTGCACGCAATCGGTCATGCGCGTGAAGAAGGCATTGAGCGCCTGTGCCACCGCCTCGGGCGGCAGGCGCTCGCTGGCGGCGGTGAAGCCCGCCAGGTCGGCGAACAGGAGCGTGAGCACACGACGCTCGCCCTGCAGCGGCGGCCCGGCGTTGGCATTGGCGAGTTGGTCCACCACGGTTTCGGGCACGTAGCGCGCAAAGTCCTGGCGCAAACGCTCCCGTCGGCGTCGCTCGCGCCAGTAGCTGTCGGCCGCTCCCACGTTGAGGTGCAGGGCCAGGCCTGCCAGCGTGGGCAGCGCCGTCCACCACACGCCTGCCATATAGGTCACCAGGCTGGCCAGCAAGGCCGCACCGGCCAGCAGCAGGCTCACGCCGCTGGCGCGCCAACCATGCCAGCGCCGCGTGATCAGCGCCGCCAGACCCACGGCCAGCAGGGCCTGCAGCGCCGGCCCCAGTGGGTTCGCCGGAACGATCCAGTCGTTGGCCAGGCCGTTGATGAGGGCCGTGGCGTGCAGCAGCACCCCGGACTGCGCACCCTCTCCCAGCAGGCGCAGCGGCGTCGCGAACTGGTCCACCCCCCCGACCGGGGTGTTCTGGCCCAGCAGCACAATCTGGCCACGCAAGGCGTCTGCAGGCAGGGAGCGCACCGCATCAAGGGCCTGGGTGTAGTGCGCATAGGGCAGCGCGACTTCGGGCGCGTAGTGGCGCAGCAATGCCCCGGGGGGTGGGGGCGTGACAGTGCGGCCCGCCGCCTGGGCCAGCACGCGCCACAGGGCGTCGTCCAGGGCCGGAGCAGCGCGGACCACTCCATCGTCGTCCACCGGCATCGCCACGCTACCGTGGCGTACACCGGCAAACACCGGCTCTACACGCTGCCGGTACTGCGCCACCTGCGAGCTGTGCACCTCCACGTCGGCGCTGGCCAGAACCACGGGCAGGCCACCCTGCAGTGCACGCGCCAGGGATTCATCGTCGTCCGGCGACTGGGCTGCGCCAAACAGCAGGTCGATACCCAGCGCAGCCGCGCCCGACTGCGCCAGCACCTCTATCAGTTGCGCATGCAGCCGCCGAGGCAACGGCGGCGACAGGCCCAGCGCGGCCAGGCTGGGCTCATCGATGCCCACCACAACCACTCCGGCGCCGGGGTGACGCGGCGCCGTCAGGCTGGCCAGCAGATCCTGCTCCAGCCGCTGCAACGGCAGCCACAAGGGCGAAGCCCACAGTCCCGCCAGCAGCAGCAAGCTGCCCAGCAAGCGCAGCGCCCAGGGGCGCCATGCATCGACCAAGAACTTCGTGTGCGTCATGTCCCTGCGCCAATCAGATGGTGCCGGCGGGAGGCCCAAACCCGAATCAATCTGTAACCCACTGTAATCGACTTCACGCCCACCGGCCTTCGGGTATGTCACGGGTCGGTGCGCCAGGCGCGTTGCCTACACTGTCGGGCACCGCTGCTGGAATCTCCGACGATGCGCCCCACACTGCTCGCCCTTATTTTTCTGGCGGCGCTTGCGCCAGCCGTCACCACCGCCATTGAACCGACCGCCGAACCCGAACGCAGGACCAACTCGTTGGGCATGGTCTTCGTGCGCATTCCGGCCGGCAGCTTTCTGATGGGTAGTGCCGAGCCGGCCGCCACACTGGCACGCGACTACCCTTCGCTCGAGCGGCGCCGTTTCGATCTGCTGGCCGACGAGGCGCCCGTTCACAAGGTGCGCATCCGCCGCGCCTTCTACCTGGGCCAGCACGAGGTGACGGTAGGGCAGTTCCGCCGCTTCGTCGAATCCTCGGGCTACCAGCCTGAATCCGAGGCCGACGGCACCGGCGGCTATGGCTACAACCCGGCCTACGACCCCGCCACCACCGTGCGCGGAGACGCCTTCGAGGGGCGCGACCCGCGCTATTCATGGCGCAACCCCGGCTTTGCGCAAAATGACGACCACCCGGTGGTGAACGTGACCTGGAACGACGCACAGGCCCTGGCCACCTGGCTCAGTCGCACCGAAGGCCAGCGGTACCGCCTGCCCACAGAAGCCGAATGGGAATACGCCTGTCGCGCCGGCACGCGCACGCGCTATCCGCATGGCGACGACCCCGCCGGCCTCACGCGCACGGCCAACACGTTCGATCAGGCAGCAGCCCCCTACTGGGAGCGCTGGCGCGCGCATGCGCTGCCGGGCAGCGACGGCCATGCCTTCACCTCACCCGTGGGCAGCCATGTGCCCAACGCTTTCGGGCTGCACGACATGCTGGGCAACGTCTGGGAGTGGACTGCGGACTGGCATGGCGACACCTACTACGGCCGCTCACCCCGCAACGACCCGCAGGGCCCCGCGACAGGCACCGTGCGGGTGCGCCGGGGTGGCTCCTGGCATACCTGGGCCTTTTATGCCCGCTGCAGCTACCGCAACTGGAACAGCCCGGACACCCGCTACACCCTGGTGGGCATACGGCTTGTACGCGAGGAGGGACAGCAACCCCCTCGCTGAAGCACAATGTCACAAATTCTCCGGCCCATCGCCGCCCCTGCCATGAGTGAAACCACGCTGATTCAGTTGGCCACGCCCTCGCAACGCTCGCTCTGGCACAGCCTTGCGGCAGTGGTGTGCACACTCGTTGGAACCTACCTGGCATCCCGGTATCTGCAGGGCACCGACGCGCACTCCGACGTGCTGATCTGGATGGAGCAGGTGCTGTTTTCGATTTTGCCCACTGTCGTGGGCATGGTCATCATTCTGCTGTCGTGGCTGACGGACGATGCACGCACCCACCGCAAACCGCCATCCTGGGTCATCACCACGGGCGTGCTGTCCTGGTTCAGCCTGGGCCTGGCGATGTTCGGATACCTGTTCCTCACGCGGGAGGGCCTGCTGCGCTGGATCGCCATGGCGCAGTTCGCATTGCTGCTTCTGCTGCTGATCCAGGCACAGGCACTCGGTCTCATGCTGTCAACCCATTGACACCGTGGGCGCGGGCCAGGAGCGACAATCGTCGCCATGGAATGGGACTATCCACACCCTTTTACGCTGCCTGCCGTGCCCCAGGCGAGCGACATTGACAGTTACAACCACACCAACAATGCCGTGTATGTGCAGTGGTGCGAAAAGATCGGCTGGGCACACTCGCAGGCGCTCGGCCTGGGCATGACCGATTACCAGCGCCTGGACCGTGCCATGGTCATCCGCCATGGCGAGTACGACTACCTCCTGCCATCGGTGCTCGGCGATGCGCTCACCCTGGGCACATGGATTGTGGCCAGCGACGGGAAGCTGACCATGGAGCGGCGTTTTCAGCTGATCCGCAACCGCGACGGCGCCACCATCCTGCGCGGCTGCTGGCATCTGGTCTGCATCGAACTGGCCAGCGGCAAACCCAGGCGCATGCCGCCAGAGTTCTGCCAGATCTATCTGGCGGCCATGGTTCGCACCTGAAGCCTGCTCTGCCGAACCGGAGATGGCAACGCAATGGGCATGCAGAACAATCTGGCGACACACCAGGCGTTCACGGCGTGTGGCCGCAAGCTCCAGAGAAACGGCACATGCGCCCCAGTTGCCACCCGGAGTGACATGCAATGCGACTGCAGACAGGAATGATGGGCCGGGTTGATCAGGCGCCCTACGGGGCTGTGGATATCTGTACCCGGTTGCGGCCAGCGTGTTTGGCGCTGTAAAGCGCCTGATCGACGCGCTCGATCAGGTGGGCCAAGGTTTCTCCGGCACGCAACTCACCCACCCCCATGGACAGCGTGACCTGCCCCACCCTTTCGTGGGTCAGCCGTTGCACACCCGCGCGGCAGCGCTCCGCCAGAGGTAGTGCCTGATCCAGATCGCAGCCGCTGAAGATCAGCAAGAACTCTTCCCCGCCCCAGCGGATGACGCTGTCGTTGGCACGCAGGGTGGCGATCAGGCTGCGCGACAGGGCCTTGAGAACGGCATCCCCACAACTGTGCCCCCAGCTGTCATTGACCTGCTTGAAGTGATCGATATCAACCATGGCGATCGACATGGGCACCTTGCTGCCAAGGCACTGCATGTAGGCTTTTTCCAGCGCTAGTTCGCCGGAGGCACGGTTCAAAGCGCCCGTAAGTCCGTCGAAGCGCACCATCTCGCGAAACTTCTGCTCCTCCAGCACACGGGTGGTCAGATCGCGAAAAATACTCACGTAGTGGGTGACTTCCCCCGCCTCGTTGGTCAAAGGCGTGATCGTCTCGTCACAGTGGATCAGTTCATTGTTCTTGGCGCGATTGATGAAGGTGCTTCTGAAGGTGCGGCCCGTTTTCAGGGTCTTCCACATGCTTTGGTAGAACGCCTCGTCATGCTTCCCCGACTTGAGCATGCTCGGGTTGCGCCCCAGCACTTCGGTCAGTCCATATCCAGTGATTTTTTCGAACCCTTGGTTCGCAAATTCGATGGCGCCATGGCTGTCGGTGATGACCACACCGTCATCGGTCGCGTTGAGCACGTGCGCAAAAAGCTGGGTGGTCTTTTGCGCGGCCATCAAATTGCTGATGTCTTGCTGCACCGAAATGAAGTGCGTGATCTCGCCTGCACGATTGCGCACAGGGGAAATGTTCCACTCCACCGTGTAGGGCCGTCCATCCTTGCGATAGTTGACGGTCGATCCGTGGAAGTAGGCTCCCTCGCGCAGACTCTCCCGCAGCCGGTCAATCACGTCCGGGTTGGTGCCAGCCCCCTGCAGCATCCGGGGGTTGCGCCCCAGCAGTTCCTGCTCGCTGTAGCCCGTCATGCGGCGGAAGGCTTCGTTGACATAAACGATGCGATGCCCATCCTGCCCCGTGCTGGCATCTGTCAGCAAGACAGCGTTGAACGACTGGTCGAGCGCCAGAGCGATCACGTGGGGCTCGACATGATTTGTCAGGTTATCCATGGTGGGCGCAATCTATCCCGGGAAACTGGAATGGAAGACGATCGTAACCCGGCATGAGGCCTGCCGCGCCCCGAGGCGCCCGGCCCTGGGGTAAGTCCCACCGACATCGTGAGGAACGAAGCCCTGCAACGACCTGTGACAGCCCTTCTGATCGACAGGGACTTGGAGCAAGCTTGTTACCAAAGTTGCTACCACCCCATGCCTGCGATGGGGTAACAGAAGCCGTTTCCAGAAAGCAAAAAGCCCTTGAAATTCAAGGGCTTAGTGCATTTGCCAACTGGTAGCTGGCGAGGGTGTCATTCATAAAACGGTTTGAAACCCGCATGAATGCTTGTCATCTGGTTTTGCATTTTCAAATATGCCCCCAAATGTGCCCCCCAGTTCATTTCTGTCTCAAATTAGGTGCCAGCCTCACCGCACGCAACGCATAGAGTACGTCCCCAAGCTGGCCACATCGCAAGCCGAAGCGATGCGGGGCGATCACCATTGCCCCAAGCCGCGAATCCAGACTATGGCGATCACCTCGCCCGGATTCGCATTTCAAATGCTCAATCGACCGTGCCAGAGCTCTTTACCCAGCCCACCGGGGCAACCCAGCCGCATCCGAAGTCCAGCCGGGCCTTGACTTCAAGTCCATCGATCTCGAAGCCTTCCCGCTGGGTGATTTGCACGCCCTGCGTGCCGTCCAGGTAGCCATATTCGAGCGCCGATTGGTTTCCAGCCACCAGATACCAAGCGGACTTGCTAGCGACATCCAGGCGAGGTTCAACCACCACGCCAAGGCTGTACGGTTGCACCGTATCGGCCGTGTTGGCGACAAAAGAGGCCACCAGCTGCCGCGCCGTCATTTCCAGCGCCACAGGCACCACCAAATTGGCAGGCTCCTGCAGGATCAAGCCCCCATCCTCTTCCTTTTGCAGCCGAAGGGCCTCGACAGCAACACCCAGGCCCGCAAGCGTGAGTTTTTTGTCGACCAAGGAGCTGCGATCCGCATGAAACAGCGCAGAGCCATCCACCAGGTTTGGCGCGAGCAGGATTGCAGCCAGTTCGTCGGCTTCCCGTCGCGCTGCGGCCTGCGCAAACTTGCGCAGCAACGTCGCAAAGCCCTGCAGGTCATCGTTCACCATGGCCTGGCGGGTCAGGGCCAAAATTCGCCCGTAGGTCGTGAGACGCCAGCCGTTCTCGGTGTCGTTCAGGGTTCCATAGGTGAACTCGCCATGCTCGCTCACGGGTTCCAGGCTCGGGGCGCCGCCCAAGCGCACAACGCTGCGAGCGCGGAAATCTGGCAAGTTGGAGAGGCTGGCCACAGCCTTGAGCGGAGCCTGAATTTCCTCATAGATCGAATGCAGGACACGCCCCACCGCACTGCCAAGCAACGAAGGAAAGTCGCTGGTGCCGTGCATCGCACGCTGAATGATGCGGTCGCGGCTGTCTGATGCGTTGACGCGTTCGCCCCGCATCTCCAAGGTGCGCGCTGCGAGGCCTGCAATATCCGTGGAGCGGATCACATCACCAGTCGGACGCCCACCGAACGCGGCAACCAGCGTGTTTTCGATCAACGTGCGCTGAGCAGGGGCTTGCGACTCCAAGCCCAGGCTGACGCTCGCGCCGCCGCTGCGCTTCAGGTCGCGTGCATCCATGGCGTCAAGGATGGCGGCGCGTGCCTGCTCCATCGAGGCGCTGCGGGCAATCAGATCTTGCGACAGGGTGGGAAAGCCATGGCGAGTGCACAGCCCTTCAATGGTTTCGCGGTCTTGAGTATTCATGGTGTTGGTCGTTTTGAGAGAGCGGAAGAAACCCGCCTGCGGATCGGCGGGCACGGAAACAATGGAGACTTCGTAGGGTTGCCAGCGGTACATCAGCCCACCCTCGATAGGGGCGCCTTCGTCCAGGTGGGCATACCCCACGGAAAGACTGCGATGGATGCCCCCCAGCACATCGGTGCGCACTTGCTGCGCCTCCACACTGCTGGCAAATCGCACCTCACCAGCCACGCGATCACCCATGGCGCGCAGGTTCTCCACCAGTCCGATGGAAAGCTGCTGCGAGTCGTGCGAGATGATCAAAGGCAGAGGGCTGCGACTCAGGTCAACGCCGGTAGCTGAGCAGTCCAGCACCTCGGCAACGCCATAGCGCTGCACAGGCGTCTGCGTGGCGATGGTGCACGGGATCGGGGCGTCTGCCGCCATGTCGGCGGCAATACGGCCAAACTCGATGGCGCGTGTGAATTGGGGGGCGTTCATCGCAGAGCGCTCCCTTGCGCCTGCTGGCGAGCGGCTTGCTCGCGCGCTTCGTACAACAGGATCATTGCAAGGCTCAGCGCCTCGTCAACCGTCAACTGTGCAGTGATAGCTACGCCGCCAAGCTGGGTTTCAAGTTGCAAACCTGAATGAACCTTGAAGCGCGGGCGGCCTATGGGGTTGGGGGTGGTTGGGTGTTTCATGTCTGCAGTGTCCCGCGCACTTGTCGCGGGACATACAGACGTTTTTCAAGTCCGGCACTTCTTGCGGTACGCCGGCTGGTCGGTCGCGATGCGGGCTATCTGCCGTTCGCTGATTTCGAGCCTGCCGCCCGCCTCCCTGCGCAATGCCATCACGGGCTCGGCAAACGAAAAGCAAGCCGGGAGCACCAGATCATCGGCGCCAAGCAGTTCAGCCAGCATGCTTCGCCCTTGTGGCTTGTTGCCTCCGAGTCGCTGCAGCGCTTGCTTTATCAAGGCGTCGCGTCGGCTCATGCGTTCCAAACGCAGCGGCGCCTCGCACTTTCCACCCTTGCGCGGCCTGAGTCCAAGACTGGCCGTCAGGTCTGTTTTTCCCTCATGCAGGAAGCCCCTGAAGGCCGCCATCAAATGCCTGGCTGTTTTTTCATCCAAGGGCAACCCAGCCTCCATAGCGATGAGCGCGTGACGTAGGGTCGTAAGGCCATCAGGGGGTGATTCAGGCGTTGCCTGGGCAAACCATGCTCTGTGCAAGTCGTTGGTCATGGTGCCCCCCCTTCGTCCGGTTCGGTGTCGGCCTGGTCGTCGTCGTCCTGGTCGGTCAGCATCGCATCGATGCGGTCGAACACCGTGCGCTCGGTGCTGCGAATCCACTCGTTACGGGCGCTGGCAATCACCTGCTGCAGGGTGGTTTTTGCTTCGTCGGGTAAGTCGGGGCAGGCTTTGCGCAGCGCTCCCTCCAACTGGTCGAAGCGGTCAACCACTGAGCTGGCAGCCATGCCCAGCACATCCGCCAGCAAGCCCACCGGGGCGAACTCTTTGCGGGCCACTGCGTTCTTGATGGCCTGGCCTTCGCGCTGCTCACGAGCAAGGGCGGCGCGTTCCTGCACAAGGTCTAGGCCCATGGTGTCGCCCAGGCGCCCCGCAGCCTGGTCGCGAAGGCGGGCGCAGTAGGCCAGCAGCAGCTCGCCCATGGTGCCATTGGCCGGAATCTTGCCTTCGGTCATCAGGTTGGAGATGGTGGGCTGGGTCACTCCCACCAGTTCAGCCAGGGCCGTCTGGGTGCCCTGCATGGATAGGTCAATCACTGCCATGTCATAGCCCCCTTACAAGGTATGGCGAACAGTCCAAGAGGGCGGCGCGAATCACCCGCCCCAGGGAAGCCCAATAAGAACCTCGAAATTTCTGGGCAGCCACCACCCACCACGCACGCACCGCCTACCCTGTCGACACGTCGACAAAGTCGACAAACCCGACAAACTCGACTCCGCCCCACTCCCTTAATCAGCTTTCGCGCCGCTTGGGTTTGTCGAGTTTGTCGACGTGTCGACAGGGGGCGATTGGTTTTTTCGTAAGTCATTGATATAGAAAGAAAAGAAGGTTTAAAAATGCTTATGGCGACAAACTGGACGATGTCGACAAAGCCTTTGGATTGACGGTGTAGAGCGTGGTCGGTCGTGCGCCCTTGTTATGGCGTTTCGACTCACGCACAACGTCCTGGTGTTCCAGTCTGTCGAGGGCCTTCTGCAGCCGCTCGATGCTCCTGAATCGCCCCTCCTGCGCCTTCTGTGCCTCGCGCCTGGTGAACTCGGTCAACCCATGGGCTTGCACCCAGCGCAAGATGGCCGCCGCGTCCACGTCCACAGCGTCGGTGCCCAGCAACGCGAAGGCGGCCTGCGCGTGGGGTATCAGCAGCCGCGCCAGGCCGATGGCGTCATCCATGCATGCATGGGTCACGACACGCGCCTGCAGCCCGTTGGTTGCCAGCTCCAACAGCCCGGCGATGCGCGCCACTGCGCCGGGTAGCTTGCTGGTCCAGTCGCTGATGGATTCGTAACGCCCGCCCTCTCCCTGTTCGTCCTCGATGGCCTGCGCCATGTCCAGCCAGGCATCGCGCGCCGCGTCGTCAAGGGTCAGCACATGGGGCGCAGCCACCGGCCCCGGTACGCCCTCCAGCAGATGGTGAATGCACCGCTCGTACTCATCACGCACGTTGGCGGGGATGGGTACATGCCTGCGCACATCGCGCCGGCCGACGTTGCTCAGGGGCATGGCGAACAGGAAGCGCGCCAGCAGGCCGGTATCGCGGAACCTGCGAGACCCCGCCACGTCAGCCAGCACGCCCGGCTGTAGCAGCAGGCCAAAGCTCAGCGCAGGCTGGTCGACATGCGCGCTGCGCCCGGCCCGGTCGACCCGCATGGGCGTGCCTGCATGGCCCTGCAAGAACACGTCCAGGTTCGCCGCGCCGCCGTTGTAGAGGCCCGCCATGATCTGGAAGATGCCCGCCTCGTCGGTCAGCACGGCCATGCGCTCGCCGTGTTCCACCAGCATGGCCTGCAAGCGCTCGCCCGTGGTGTCACCAGTGAACAGGCGTGGCGCCCGCAGCTCGTCCGGCATGTCGAGTTCTTCGCGCTCAATATCAGCCGTCAACTGCGCCCGCTCGGTGGCGTCCTTTGCCTTGGCCGCATCCTGGCGCAGGCGCTCAATGCGCTTTTCTGCCACGCTGCGCTGCGCCTTCACGCGGGCAATGTCGCCGCGCATGCGGTCGCGCAGCAGCTTTTCCCAATGCACCAGTGGACCCTGCAACGCTGAAAGCACCGCCGTTTTGCGCGTGCCCGATGGCGATGCGCTCAGCGTCCACAAGGCCAGCGGCTCAATGTAGCTGTCACCAAAGGGCGCCACCACATAGCGCCGTTGCAGCACCGTGGCCAGCACTGCCAGGGCGGACATGACAGCCAGCGCGGGCGGTGTCTGGGTGCTCTCTGCCACCGCATGCGCCATGTCACCCACCCAGCCAGGCAGGACGGTAGAGGGGATATCAGGCACGCGCCGCACGCCCGGCAAGATGGGGTCCGGCCACTCTGGCGCGGTCTGGTCGTTGCCCGCGGCCACGTCGCCCTGGTCGTCTGCCAATGGCGGAAAAACCTGCTCGCGCTGCGTTGGTGGCGGGCCTTCGGCAATGACATGCTGCAGCTCTGCCTTGACCGAATCCAGGCCATCGGCCACGGCCATATCGTTGAAATCAGACATGGGCGGCCTCCCGCAATCGGGGCACGGCCACCACGCCCCGCACAGCCCGCGCGGCCTCGGTGGCCTTGGTCACACCCGGATTGCCCGGCGTGCCCGCGTCGTCGTCGGCGCAAACCACGATCTTGATGTGAGGAAATTTCGAGCGCAGCGCGCGCGCCACCGTGGGCAGGTTGCCTGCGTTGAATGCCACAGCCGTGGCCTCGCCCGTGGCGGCAAATACCGTCGCGGCGGTCGCGTAGCCCTCGCACAGCAGCAGGGCATTGCGGGGCCTGCCCATGGCGAAATAGCAGCCAGCCACACGCCCACCAGTCAAGAATTTCTTGCTGCCGTCCGCACCAATGAATTGCAGACTGTGCAGCGTGCCGTGGGCGTCGCGCAGGGGTATCAGGAGTTGCTCGCGTAGCTGCCGGATGCCGATGGCCGGAACCTGCTTGCGCTGCAGATACGGGTGGCCGTTGGTGGCTGGCCTGGCGCTACTCCACAGCGTTGCAGCCTTGGCCCGCGCCTCGGCCTGCACAGCCATTCGCTCGGCCTCGCGTGCCTGGTGCATGGCCTGCATGCGTCGCTGCGCATCGGCCTGCTCTGCCACGGTCAGGGCACGGCTTGATGCACCGCGCCAGGTGTGTTGCGCGCCCGTTTTCCAACTGCCGAAAATCACCACGGGGTCGGGGCCACCGTGCGCCACGTACCAGCCATTCACTGAGCCTGGCTTGTCGCCCGTCACTCGGTAGCGGTGCACGCGGCCATCGTCCCGAATATCCAGCGGCTTGTGGGGTTCGAGGCCAGCGGCCCGCATGGCCTGCACCGGCTCCTGGTCGTTGACGCGGCCCAGGTTGCCCACGATAATCACACGGTTAGTTTTCTGGATAGCCGCCTCGGGTGTTGGTACCACCCCGGCGGCTTTTTCTTTTGCTCGCTCCATTTCAATCCTTTGGTTTTGGGCTGCCTGCGCCAGGTAGAAAACCCGCTTCGAGCTGGAACACGTCGCCTACATCGGAACGTGCCAGGCATTCACCAGTGAGAGGGTCAAACACGGACAAGACGCCAGGCCAGTCCACGCGCACCAAAACCGGCCTGGAGCCGGGGCGGCGCATGGTTTTCTGAAACAGCGGTTTTGCCGTGGCATGTAGCGCCGCGTAGTCGTAGGCGTGCCGCAACGTGCGGGCAGCCGCTGCAGCTGCCTCCCGTGCGGCCTTCTCGGCTGGGTTGATCGGCATCACAGCACCTCGCTCAGCTGCTGCTCAATCCATTGGTCCACCGCAGCGCTATCCCAGCGGGTGCACCGTGGCGAGAGCCTGCGCGGCGCCGGGAACTCCCCTCTGCGCACCGCCGCCCAGATCCATGACCGCCCGCGCTGAATGCGCTCCATGACCTGCTCAATGCGCAGCAGGCTGCGCGTCTGGTCCGCTAGTTGTTTCGACATGCATACTTCCTCGAGGTTGTTCAACACGCCCGACCTAGCTCCAACCGATCAGGCAGCCCCACTCTGCCGGCCTCGCTGTCGCAAATCCCGGAAAAACTGCGACAGTTTTTGTCCCCTTGGGTCCAATACAGGCCAAGGAGCGAAACCAACTGCCCGCGACTCTGCCTAGGCAGCCGTGCCATTTCTCGGAAAAACTGTCACAACTTTTGCTCTCATGGATTCAAAGAAGGCCAAAGGTGAACAGAGAACAAGATGTGGGCGCGACACACATTCAAATGTCCCAACAGCGGACATTCAAAAGGCGAACACGCCCACCCCTTGCGCCAGTCAGCCCTGCCCCGACTGCAAATCGATCACCGACACCAGCGCGTCATGGGAGGGGTCATCTACAGCGCCCATCAGCACCCCGGACAGCCGCAGCAGGCGCCCTGCCAAGGCACGCACAACGAAGTGCGGGTCTGCCGCTGGTTGATCGGCACCGCATGGCACAAGATCGGGCAACACCCGCGCAATTACGTCAATGACATTCCAATGTTTTCAGCCATGGCTCAGCCCCTCCCTTGCAGCGCATCGGCGCAGGCCAGCAGCTCACCCGCCACGGCCCGCGCCTGGTCGGCGGTGAAGCTCATGTAGCTCTGCAGCATGTCGCCATGGAGGCCCAAATCCACGCGGTTGGTGAACCTGGCTGCGGCAACGCTCAGGAAATGCCCGCTCTCCAACTGAGCGGAAGATTCGCGCAGGCGCGCAGAACCGGGCACGCCCGTGGTGGTGGTGAAGGTGGTAGTGCTCATGCCACGCCCTCCACCGTTTCAGCAATGGCGACAGGCCTGCAGCGCTCTGGCAGGAGCCACACAACCGAGTCATTAACCACATTCGCGTTATGCATCGCTCCTTGGTTCGCCGTCCTGGCAAGGTCCGCAAACCAGCCGGAGCGAGAGGCCAGCGCCGCCATGGCTGAGGTCAGCGCATCCACAAGGTCAGCATCCCCATGGCAGTCACATGCGTGGGCAGAGAGCATTGCGATTTGCTCGCAAGCCACAGAAATTTCAGACAGCAAGGCATCCTGCTGGGCAGCAGTGAAAACACGTTTCCCCATGGCTCAGGCCCTCCCGCTGGTACTCGGGTTTTGAATGCCCGCATCCTGGGCATTCAGGCTGCGCAGCGCTGCCAGGCCTTGTATGGCCTTTCGCTGCGCCCCTGCGTTGTTGCCGCTGCGGGCGTAGTAGGCGGCCATGCTCAGCGAGTTACACGCATCGCCAAAGGATTGGATCGGGTCGGGGGTGCCCGTGGTGGGCGGTGTAGCGGCCGCGCGGTGGCGTGCCAGGTGTATGACGGTGGTCATGGCTTCGTGCTCCTAACTGAGACTGAAACCACCTGCCACGTTTTCAAGCGCAACAGGTGGACGGGATGTTGAAAACTGGCAGTTAGACCAGCGCCAGGTGTTACCACTCTGGCCATCCCGTCCGAAACCATGAAACACGGCAAGGCGCCGTATTTGCAGAATCTAGACGTGACAAAACCTCACTGACGGGGAGGTTGCACCGCTAACTGAAAGGTGTTTTCAAGCACCGGCCTCTTTCGAGGTTGGGCGGATTATGGCACGCGCTGGGGGCGCGGTGTCAAGGCGTTTTCACGCCACCCGGGGCGCCAGCGGGATGACGTCCGCGCCCCTGCGCAGCTTTTCCAGGTGGTTTGCCCAGTCGCACATCATCGCGCGCCGCTCTTTCAAATACGTGGCGTGGTTGTAGGCAGCGCTTACCTCGTTGCGCTCCTGGTGCGCCAGTTGCAGCTCGATGGCGTGATGAGGGTAACCCTGCTCATGCAGGATGGTAGACGCTACGCCCCGAAACCCGTGGCCGGTCATACGGCCCTTGTAGCCCATGCGCTCCAAGGCTTTCAAGATCGTGTTATTGCTCATGGGCCTGTCGTGGTCACGCTCGCCAGGGAACAGCAGCACCCGCCCGCCGGACAGGGTGTGCAGCACCTTCACCACCTCCACGGCCTGCGGCGACAGGGGCACGATGTGAGGGGTTTTCATCTTCATGCGCTCTGGCGTAATGCGCCACTCTGCGGCCTGTAGGTCGAACTCTGCCCAGCGCGCGGCGATCAGTTCGGTCGTGCGCACAAACGTCAGGGTCATCAACTGCATGGCCAGGCGTGTGTATGGCCCGCCCTGGTAGGCCTCGATCTTGCGCAGCAGCTCGGGCAGCTCCTTCTCGCTCAGGCGCGCATAGTTTTCTTTCCTGCGGCTCTTGAGGGTGTCCGACGGTTTCACGTCTGTGGCGGGGTTGCGCTCGATCAGGTCATTTGCCACGGCGTAGCGCATCACCTGTCCAGCCATTTGCAGCACCCGGTGTGCCAGGTCAATGGCGCCGCGGTCTTGCACGGCCTTTGCCATGCGGGTCAGGTCTTTGGCGGTAATGCTGGCGATGGGACGAGCACCCAGCGCGGGGAAGGCGTCGGCCTCCAGGCGCTTGATGGCGTAGGTGGCGTGCCGCTCGCTTTTGCCGTCGCGCCAATGCTCCCACCACAGCCGGGCCACGGCCTCGAAGGTGTTGGCCTGGTTGACGGCGTTGGCCATCTTGGCATCGCGCCTGAGCTGCCCGGGGTCGTCGCCTGCTGCCAGCACCTTGCGGGCGCCGTCGCGCGCCTCCCGCGCCTGGGCCAGGGTCACATCGGGGTAGACGCCCAAGGCCAGGCGCTTCTCCTTGCCCCCGTAGCGGTACTTCCAGCGCCAGTATTTGCCCCCGGCGGCGGTCACCTCCAGGTAGAGGGCTTTTTCATCGGCCAGGCGGACGCTGGGGCGCCCTTCGGGGCAAGTAGCCTTCTTGCACGCTGTGTCGGTCAGGGGCATTTTGGGGGCACATTTCAGGGGGCATCGGAAAAGCCCGATTTATGCCCCCGATTGTGCCCCCCAAAAATCGCGGCTTCAACCGCACGGTAGCGGACGCAACAGGACAAAAAAAACCCCGCTGCCCTATGGGAAGCGGGGTTTTAGTGGACAGTACCGCACTGTAGCGGAGCCAATCCTGGCGGAGAGGGTGGGATTCGAACCCACGGTAGTATTGCTACTACGCCTGATTTCGAGTCAGGTACATTCGACCACTCTGCCACCTCTCCTATGTGTCGAAGCCTGCGATTGTAGCAAGGTTTTCAGGGCTTCAGCGCTGTGATGCCGCCCATGTAGGGGCGAAGGACCTCGGGCACGGTCACGCTGCCATCCTCGTTCTGATAGTTCTCCAGCACCGCCACCAGGGTGCGGCCCACCGCCAGGCCCGAGCCGTTGAGTGTGTGCACGAGCTCGTTCTTGCCCTGCGCGTTCTTGAAGCGGGCCTGCAGACGGCGGGCCTGGAAGGCCTCACAGTTGCTGACCGAGCTGATCTCGCGGTAGGTGTTTTGCGCGGGCAGCCACACTTCCAGGTCGTAGGTCTTGGCGGCGCCAAAACCCATGTCGCCCGTGCACAGGGCCATGACGCGGTAGGGCAGGCCCAGCTGCTGCAGCACGGTCTCGGCGTGGCGGGTCATTTCCTCGAGCGCTTCGTAGCTTTTGTCGGGATGCACGATCTGCACCATCTCGACCTTGTCAAACTGGTGCTGGCGGATCATGCCGCGCGTGTCGCGGCCATAGCTGCCGGCCTCTGAGCGGAAGCACGGCGTGTGCGCCGTAAGCTTGATGGGCAGCTCAGACTCCGCCACCACCACGTCGCGCACGAAGTTGGTCAGCGGCACCTCGCTGGTGGGGATAAGGTAGAGCGCGGCGTTGTCGGGCACGGGCTCACCATCCTGGCCACCCTTCTTGGCAGCGAACAGGTCGCCCTCGAACTTGGGCAGCTGGCCCGTGCCCTTGAGCGAATCGGCGTTGACGGCGTAGGGAACGTAGCACTCGGTGTAGCCATGCTGCTGGGTCTGCACGTCCAGCATGAACTGGCTGAGCGCGCGGTGCAGGCGGGCGATCGGGCCCTTCATCACGGTGAAGCGCGAGCCCGAGAGCTTGACGCCCATGTCGAAATCCAGACCCAGGGGCGTGCCCACGTCCACGTGATCCTTCACCTCGAAGGCAAAGCTGGTGGGCTGGCCCCAGCGGCGCACTTCGACGTTGCCGGATTCATCCGCGCCCACGGGCACGCTGTCGTGCGGCAGGTTGGGCACCACCACCAGCATGGCCTGCAGCTCGGTCTGGATCTGCTCCAGGCGGGCGGCAGATTGCTCCAGCTCCACCTTGGACGCGGCCACCTGGGCCTTGGCAGCCTCGGCGCCGTCCTTGTCGCCCTTGCCCATGAGCATGCCGATCTGCTTGGACAACTGGTTGCGCTGGGCCTGCAGCTCTTCGGTGCGGGTCTGCAGCGTCTTGCGCTCGGCCTCCAGGGCCTGGAAGGCCTCCACGTTCAGGAAGGCCTGGGGATTTTTACGGGTTTCCAGACGCTCGATGGCGGTGCCGAGGTCTTTGCGGAGAAGAAGAATGTCTAGCATGGTGCGATTCTAGAACCTGCCTGCACCGCGCCACCGGGCCACCGGGTTCGCTGGGCCTGTCCAGGATCCAATACACGTGCGCAGGGCCTGCCCATTGAACTATAGGCCCCCTGTGCCGATAACATGGCCATACAGGCCCCTCCAGGGGCGGCAGGAGACAGCCATGTTTTTTGTGTTCGGCCCCTCAGGGCAGATGTACCGGGGTGGCCCTGAAAACCTTGCGCATATTTCGTCCGTGCGGCGTGTCTCGCGCCCCCAGGCGCTGCGGACACGCGCGGCGGATGTGGAGACCTTCGTTCTGGAAACCCCTGATCCTTCCGTGCCCGGCCCGACACCAGCCGGCGCGAGCCTGCGCGGGCATGATGCCGTCACGGCGTACACGCAGACCGAGCAAGGGCCTGCGAAGGCCCGCCAGCCGCTGTCGCGGGTGCGTGACGTGATGACCACCCACACCCTCACCGTGCAGCCCGACGCCGTGGTCAACCATGCCTGGCAAACGCTGGCCGAGCACGGCGTGGCCCAGGCGCCGGTGGTTGATGCGCAGGGGCGTGTGATGGGCCTGCTGCTGCGGGCCGACATGGCGCCGCTCGACCTGCTGCCCGAGCCGGGCCATATTCAGGCCGCCATTGCCCTGGCGCGGCGCACCGTGGCGGCCGTGATGGTGAGCCCGGTACCCACTGTGGCGCCCGACACCGACCTGCGCCGCGTGGCCACGGTGCTGCTGGACACCGGCCTGCCGGGCCTTCCGGTGACCGACGACTACGGCATGCCGGTGGGTTTCATCTCGCGCACCGACATCCTGCGCGCCGTGGCGGCAGACCCGCCGCTGGATCTCTGGAGTTGACGAAGGAACTCCCCCTGAGTCGCTTCGCGCCTTCCCCCCCTCTCCTGCGGGAGGGGGGACACCGCCAGCGCGGCGGGGCGGCCCTTGCGCGGCGGTTGCTGGTCTGGGCCGTGCCTGCTCAGTCGTCCTGAAAAGCAAAAATCCCGTTCTTCTATGGAAAAAGCCCCGAAAGGCCTGCTCCATAAGCGTCACCAGCTATTCAACTAATAGCAAATCACTCGCCGTCGTCCGCCGCCTGCCCGGCGCCGTCGAGCTTGAGGCCCTTGGGCAGCGGGAACTTGATGGTTTCCTCGATGCCGCTGAGCTTGCGCACCGACACGGCACCCAGCGCCTTGATGCGGTCAATCACCTCGCGCACCAGAATCTCGGGGGCCGAGGCGCCCGCCGTGAGACCCACGCGCGCGATGCCTTCGAACCACTCGGGGCGCAGTTCGGCAGCGGAGTCCACCATGTAGCTGGTGGTGCCCAGGCGCTGCGCCAGTTCGCGCAGGCGGTTGCTGTTGGAGCTGGTGGGGCTGCCCACCACGATGACCAGATCGACCTGCGGGCTCAGCAGCTTGACGGCGTCCTGGCGGTTCTGCGTCGCGTAGCAAATGTCCTGCTGCTTGGGCTCGCGCACCGTCGGGAAACGCGCGCGCACGGCGGCCGTGATCTCGGCGGCGTCGTCCACGGAGAGGGTCGTTTGCGTGACCACGGCGAGCTTTGCGGTCTGCGCCGGCTGCACGCGCGCCACATCTGCCACGTCTTCCACCAGGTGGATACCACCGTCGAGCTGGCCCAGCGTGCCCTCCACCTCGGGGTGGCCCTTGTGGCCGATCATGATGAACTCGTAGCCCTCCTGGGCGAGCTTGGCCACCTCCACGTGTACCTTGGTCACCAGCGGACAGGTGGCATCGAAGATGTGAAAGCCGCGCGCACGGGCCTCTTCCTGCACGGCCTTGCTCACGCCATGGGCGCTGAAGATCAGCGTGGCGCCAGGCGGCACGTCGGACAGCTCTTCGATGAAGATGGCGCCCTTGGCCTTGAGGTCGTTCACCACGTAGGTGTTGTGCACGATCTCGTGGCGCACGTAGATCGGCGCACCAAACTTGGTCAGCGCACGCTCGACGATCTCGATGGCCCGGTCCACCCCCGCACAAAAGCCGCGCGGTTCGGCCAGCAAAACTTCCTGGGGAGCATTCATTTCAGTATTCCATTGCACTTCGCACCGACCCGGGCCTGCGAAACCGACGTAATCCATACCAGCGACCGCCGCGCAAGGGCCGCCAGCACTCCTTGGTTCAGGCGCTGGCGGTGTCCCCCTTCCCGCGCGCAGCGCGAGAGAAGGGGGAAGCGGCGAAGCCGCACAGGGGGATGACTCACAAAACCCCGATCACGTGCACCTCAAAGGTGACAGGCTGGCCCGCCAGCGGGTGGTTGAAGTCGATCAGCAGCGCCTCGGGGTTCTCGGCATTGCCCACCTGCAACACCACACCGGCGTAGGTGCTCATGCCATCGGGCGTGCAGAACTCCACCACCTCGCCCACGTGGTACACGTCGTCGGGGTCGCCCAGTTCGTTGAGCAGCTTGCGGCCCACCCACTGCTGCATGTCGGGGTTGCGCTCGCCAAAAGCCTCGCCCTGGGCCAGCTCGAACGTGGTGCGCGTGCCCTCCTCCAGGCCCATCAGGCGCTGCTCCATGGCGGGCGACAGCTCGCTGTTGCCCAGCGTGAGCGTGGCCGGCTTGTCGGCAAAAGTGTTGATGACGTCGCCGGCGGGGCCCGCCAGACGGTAATGCAGGGTCAGGAAAGAACCCGGTTGAACAGTTGCCATGAGTGCCTCGATAAACTGGCAGCATTTTACGGTTGGCCCCCGCCATGCCCCTCAAAGACCTTCCCATCGACGCGCAACCGCGCGAAAAGCTCCTGGCGCGCGGCCCCGCCGCGCTGTCGGACGCCGAGCTGCTGGCCATCCTGCTGCGCACCGGCATCGTGGGCAAGGGCGTGCTGCAACTGGCACAGGAGCTGCTGGACGAGCCCGGGCGCGACGCCACCACCGGCCAGCCCACGGGCGGCTTTGGCGGCATCGCCGGGCTCTTGCACACCAGCGCGGCCGACCTCGAACGCATCAAGGGCCTGGGCCCGGCCAAGCGCGCCGAACTCGTGGCCGTGCTGGAACTCGCCCGCCGCGCCCTGGCCCAGCAGCTGCGCGAGCGCGAGGTGTTCGACTCGGCCGACACCGTCAAGCACTACCTGCAACTGCACCTGGCCAGCAAGGGCCATGAAGTGTTTGCCGTGCTGTTTCTGGACAGCCAGCACCGGCTGCTGGCGCTCGAAGAGCTGTTTCGCGGCACCCTCACGCAGACCAGCGTGTACCCGCGCGAGGTGGTGCTGCGCGCCCTGCACCACCAGGCCGCCGCCGTGGTGCTGGCGCACAACCACCCCAGCGGCAGCGTGCAGCCCAGCCGCGCCGACGAGCAACTCACGCAGACCCTGAAAACCACCCTGGCCCTGGTGGACGTGCGCGTGCTCGACCACGTCATCGTGGCGCCGGGCCAGGCTTTGTCGATGGCCGAGAAGGGCCTGCTGTGAGCCTGCCCGTCCACACCGCCCTGCGCCTGGCGCTGGAACGCGCGCGCGCGCCCAAGACAGCCCCGCCGACCGCCGCAGCGGCCAACCCAGCGCCCGCCAGCACACCCGTAGCGCAGCCCCGGCCCGCATCCGCCCCGCGCCCGCCACGGCCCGTGCCGGCCACCAGCGCCACGCCAACCCCGCGCCAGCCGCGCCGCAGCAGCGCTCCCGCGCCCCGCCGTGCCAGCGTGCGCATCACCGACCTGCAGGACCTGGCCGCCGTGGCCCGCCACCTGCGCGAAGAACAGGCCCGCCTGGAGGCCGAAGAAAAAGCCCGCCGTGAGGCCGCCGCGCGCCGCGAGGCCGAACGCCACCAGTTCAGCCGCGCCGTGGGCCCCGTCACCCGGCTGCGCGACCGCAACCTCGCACGCCTGCGCCGCCCCCTGCCGCCGCCCCTGCCGGTGCAGCACGACCTGGACGAACAGCGCGTGCTGCGCGAATCGATCAGCGACGACTTCGATGTGAGCACCCTGCTCGACACCGATGACCAGCTGAGCTTTCGCCGCCCCGGCATCGGCGTGGAGGTGACGCGCCGCCTGCGCGCCGGGCACTGGAGCATCCAGCGCCAGCTCGACCTGCACGGCCTGCGCGTGGACGAGGCGCGCGAGGCGCTCGGTGAATTCATCCGCACCGCACACAAGAACGGCATCCGCTGCGTGCGCGTGGTGCACGGCAAGGGCCTGGGCTCGCCCGGCAAAAGCCCCGTGCTCAAAAGCCGCGTGCAGCGCTGGCTGGTACAGAAGCACGAGGTGCTGGCCTTCGTGCAGGCGCGGCCAGTGGACGGCGGCGCGGGGGCGATGCTGGTGTTGCTGCAGCCGGTGGCGCCCCGTTATAGCTAAAAATGACCGCAAGTCCTTTCGCAGAAACCGCAAGTAGCTATCAATTTTGAAGTAATTTCGCAAAATACCGGCTGTCCATGGTGGCACGCCAAGCCTGGTCAAAGACCAGATCGCACTGCACTACGCACTGCCCGCCTTCTTCCAGCGCCAGCTCCCCCACACTCTGAAAGCGCTGGTCGCTGAAGGACTGCGTCAGCCGCTCCAGCAGCGCCTGCTTGTAGAGCGTGTCGGCATTGCCTTCCAGATGCATCCCCTTGGTCTCCAGCAGCACCACACGCGCCTGGTTGCCCTGCGGGTGGTAGCCAAACACAAAGTCGGGATACACCTTGTGCCGCCGCCAGCCCTGCAGGCCGTACTGGGTGCGTGCCACGTTGCGGTGCCACCAGCGCAGCGCGGGCTGCTCGTCCAGGTAGCCTGCAAACAGCGCTTCGAATGCATTGATATCGGGCGTGTGCAGCGCGGGTGCCAGCAGGCTTTTCTCCATGTCGGCGTCGTCGCTGGCGCGGCGCAGTTTTTTGGGCTTGCCCACCACATCCAGCACCATCTCGCGGGGTAGTTCGTAGTCCTGCCGGTCTGCACGCAGGCAAAACTCGATGCGGCCCTGCTGCACCAGACGGTCAAAAACCTCCTGCGCCAGGCGGTCGCGCTCGCGCTCCAGGTCTTTGCGCAGCTGCTCCACCAGCGATGCACTGCTGGCCCCCACCACCCGCGCATCCCACTGCGCCAGCAGGCGCGAGAGCACCGCGTCCACCCAGCCCCACAGCAGCCACGGGTTGGGGGCAATGTCCAGCAGCGCACGCACCATGCCTGCAGGGTCGAGCGGTGCCGCGCCTTCCTCCAGTGCCTGGCGTGCGGGCGAAAAACCGTCGTCCAGCACCCGCAAATCCACCACCACCCGGCCACCGCCCCCACCATCGGGCATTGCGCCCGGTTTCCAGCCCTGCGCCAGCGCCTGCGCGCTGACCTGATCCCAGGGCAACCGTGCCAGTACATCGCTGTCGTATTCCAGCGGCCGACGTGCACCGCCAGACTCGGCCCAGGTCACGGTGGGGATGAAGATGCGCAGTTTTTCCAGCCCCGCGCGGCGCTGCAAGGCCACCGGCTGTGGCGCGGCGGAGTCGCTGGCGCCGCCATCGCTGCGCACGCTGATGGCCAAATCGCCCATGCCCTCGGTCTCCAGCGACTGCTTGATGGCCTTGACCACCTCGCCCGTACCCGCGTCGTGGCAAAACACGTAGCAGGCGTCCAGTGCCTCGCGCCCCGTCTTGCACACCTGCGGCAGGCGCAGGATGCGGCCCACCAGTTGCGTCATGGCGCGCTTGCCTTTGCTGGCGGCCAGGGCGCACAGCACATAGGCAAAGGGGCAGTCCCAGCCCTCTTGCAGCGCCTGCTTGGTGATGATCACGCGCACCTGGCTGGTGGGCGAGAGCAGCTCTTCGTCGCCAATTTCATCCTTCTCGCTGGTTTTTTCGCGAATGTTGGCGTCTGAAAAACCCAGCTGCGCCAGAAACGCGCGCGCATCCTGCGCGTGGATATAGCCCGCATCCACCTGGTCTTTGCCGGTGCGCTCCACCTGCACCAGCATGATGGGGCGGATGTAGCGCCCCGTCTCGCCCTCCAGCTGGCGGGCTTCACGCTCCAGCGCATCGAGCTGGCGTGCGCTTTCTGCCAGGCAGCTTTGCCAATCCATCCAGCGGCGCACATCCACATGAATCGGAAGCTTGATCATCTGCGCCGCGTCCAGGTCGGTGCCGCGCACATCCACCAGAATGTTGGAGCCACTGGCGCCCGCCACCTTGGGGTCGCCCACGCGCGGCGTGGCCGACAGCTCCAGCATGAAGCAGGGGTTGAAGCCGTCAATGGTCTGCAGCGCCGTTTCGGTGTATCCGTGGTGGCCCTCATCGATGACCACCATGGGTCGCACCAGGCGCATCACGTTGCCCAGCGAGCTTTTGACGATGCTGCCCTTTTGCGCGCGCACCTCATCCGCGCTGGCCCAGGGGCTGCCGTAGGCGTCGAGGTTGGGCACCTGCTGCAATAGTTGCCAGTGCGCCTCGATATCGTCCTCGCGCGGCACAAAGCCCAGCACGTTGCCCCGGTCGCGGAAGAAACGCAGCGTCTCCTTGCTCTGGCGCGATGCCGAGGCCAGCATGAGCAGCATCACGCACAAGTGGCTTTCCACATCCAGGCGCGTGAGCGGGTCGCTTTTTTCCAGAATCTTGACCTTGCCCGCGCCCGCCACGCTGAGCATCTGGTGGTAGGGGTGATCGCGGTTTTTCAGCGTTTTGAGGGTCTGGCGGTAAATGGCCTCGTTGGGAACCACCCACAGCACCAGCCCTTTGTCGCGCTGCAAAAAGCCGTTGAACACCTTGCCCACGCTGGCGGCGGCCAGCAGCGTCTTGCCACCGCCCGTGGGCACCTTCAGGCAAATGTTGGGGATGGCGCGGCCCGCGCCGTCCCAGCGGCTCGAATGCGGCAAGGCAGCAAAGGCAGGCGGCAGCGCGCCCGCCTTGCGCAGCGCATCCCAGGCGTGGCGCGGGTAGTCGGCCGCAGCGCGCAGCGAATCCTGCATGCTCTCCATGGCCTTGAACTGCGTCGTAGCGGCCACGAGGTCATCGGACTCCTGTTTGCGCGCGCGCAACTCGGAGACAAAGGCATCGAGCTTTTGCAGCGACTCGTCCTGAAACTTCTTCAGGTCGGTGGCGCCCAGCGTGCGCGGCAGCGACACCACGCCGCGCCGGGGCTCCCAGAACAGCTGGCGGTCGCGCTCGATCTGCGCCACAAACTCTGGCGTGCTCACACCCTGCCAGTGCACCACGTCCAGCGGGTACACGATGGGCAAGTCTTTCATGCGCTCCTTTATGCGCAAGAAGTCCTTGGCACTCCAGCCAGGCGCATCCAGAGCCAGGTCGAGGTCGGAGCGGGCACGCCAGTCGTCGCGGGCACGCGAGCCAAATACCCACACCCGCTGCAAGCCCTCGGTGGCATCAAAAAAACCCCGCAGGGCTTGCAGCGCGCCGGGCTCCAAACCAAAGGCACCCCCACTGGGCGCAGGGGCCGACGTGACCGCGCTGCTCATGCTGAGCGCTCCCGCAGCGTGGCCAGCAGCGCCTCGAACAGGCGCACTGAGTCCTGGCGCACAAACGCAGCCACCTGCATGGCCAGCGCCTCGTCGTAGGTGTGCGATGTCTTGTTGCGAAAGCGGCGCATGTCCCCCCAGCCCTTTTCATCCGCAATCAGGCGGCGCGCAAAGGCTTCAGGAATCACGGCAGCGGCCTCTTCGTCCACGTCGTTGCCGCGTGCGCGCAGCCAGCGGTAGGCCGCCTTCCAGGCTGCCTCGAAGGTGAATTCAAACCGCTGGATCAGCGCATCGCGCACGATGGCGGTCTCGGTCGGCTCGGCCAGCACCTCGTGCAGCCGCGCCAGCGCCTTGTCGAAATGCTGCAAGGCCAGCAAAAAACGCTCTTGTTGTGCCATGGCCCTTACCCCTGACGAAACAAAGCAAACGGCAGCGCCGCAAACTCGATGCCGTGTGCACGCAACTGCGCATTGCTCAAATACTTGGCGGGCGCAAACACCAGGTGGCGCTTGGGCGCGCCCTGCCCCTCCTGCCCCTCCTGCCGCGCATGTCCCCACTCGGCCATAGCCTGCGCGCGCGGCAGGGTCAGCGCCGCGTCGGCCGACTTCAAAAACGCCAGGTCGGGCCGGTACACCAACCACACATGCGCGTCCTGCGCCTCACTCAGGTAAAACGCGGGCGCATCGGGCGGTGGCGCCTGCAGCGTGCCGCCGGTGGCCGTGTGCAGCAGCCAGGCGCCCAGCGCCTCGAAGCTGGGCAGGTCTTGCCCCGAGAGCAGCTTTTCAATGCTCAGCGGCTCGCCCAGCGTGCAGTAGGTGAACTCGCCACCCAGGCCGTCGGCCATTTGCGAGATGCGCTTTTCGCCCTCCACGCGCAGCACGCCGTCTTTCAGCTCGACGTTGATCTTGTCAAAGCGCTTTTTGCGCGCGGCTGCGCTGGGGGTGGACGGCGCAGCGGCCTCGCCCAGCACCATCTGCGCGGCATCTTCGGCGCCAAAGCCTTCGGCCACCTTGATGGCCTCGACCTTGGCCAGCCACTGCTCGGCTTTTTTGAACTGGGTGAAGTTGATTTTTTCTTCCAGCAAGATCTCGCGCTGCGTGCCCTGCCAGGCGTAGCCGCGGATGGCGCGGCGCACGCGCTCGGCGGTCAGGCGGTCGGCGTAGTCCTCGCCTTCGACCAGGATGAATTTGCGCTGGCCGTTGTCACGCGCATTGGCCTTGAGCACGGCGTGGGCCGTGGTACCGCTGCCGGCAAAGCTGTCCAGGACGATGGAATCGGGCGTGCTGGCCAGTTCCAGAATGCGCTCAATCAAGGCCACGGGCTTGGGCGTGATGGTGCTCTCCTGGTCCTTGAGCAGGCCCATTTCAATCAGCGTTTTCTTGGCGTCCTGCGTGTGGCCCACTTCGTCGTAGAACCAGAGGGTTTGGGGGGTGCGGCCCTGTTTGACATCCTGTTGAAACCGCTTGAGGCGTGGCATGTTGTTACCGTCTTCACCCCACCAAATGCAGTTGTCTACGTCGAGTTGCAAGAACTTTTCTTTTGAGATACCCCAATACCGCCCAGGTGGCGGCCCGTCGAACACGCGACCCGACGGCGCTGTCACGGGATACGTTCCTTCGCTGTAGTAGTTGCGTGCAGATAAGTCGCCAGAAGTCCATGGGCCACGCGGGTGGTTGTCCGGATTGCTATAGCGGGCATCCATCTCCGCCGTGCGCTCTAGCAAGTTCGGCCGCCACACGCGCTTGTCCTTGGCGTACACCAGCACATAGTCGTGGTCTTCGCTGAAAAACTGCGCCGTGTTCTTGGGTGAGAAGTTCTTCTGCCAAATACAGGTCGCCACAAAGTTATCTGCCCCAAAAATCTCATCCAGCACCATCCGCGCCCGGTGCACCTCGTTGTCGTCGAGCGTGATCCAGATGCTGCCGGTCTCGCTCATCAGCTCCCGCAGCAGCACCAGGCGCGGCCACATCATGCACAGCCATTTGTCGTGGCGCAGCATGTCGTCGCCGTCCACGGGGTTGGTGCTGAGCCACTCCTTCATGATGGGCGAGTTCACGCCGTCGCTGTAGCACCAGCCCTCGTTGCCGGTGTTGTAGGGCGGGTCGATAAACACCAAATCCACGCGGCCCGCGTAGCGCGGCAGCAGGGCCTTCAAGGCGTGCAGGCTGTCGCCGTGGATGACCAGGTTGCTGTTCAGGTCACCCGGGCCGATGCCTTTGGCAGTGTCCACCACCAGCGGCCGGTAGGGCACGGTGAGGTGGTGGTTGTAGACGTACTCTTTGCCTTTGAAGACGATTTCGGGCATGGCGGAATGGGTGGGCGGTCAGAGGAAAGCTGCCATTATCGGCGGGCTCAAATTTTCAGGTTACTTTTGGCTCTAGCGCTTATGCAGCAAGCGCTGACAGCTATTGTTTTTGATGCATTAAAGGCGCGAAAACGGGTCCACCAGCGAGGCCAGCGACACCGCCCCCGGTGCCACGGTGCCTGCGCGGGGGGCAGGTTCTGGCGCCTCGTTGACCGGGGTCAGCGGCAAGGGCGGCATGCGGCGGCCGTAGATACGCTGCACGCGCTCGTCCAGCGAGGGGTGGCTGTCGAGCCAGCGCGCCAGCCGGTGCATGCCTTGCGCATCGACCAGCAGCATGTGCTGCACGGCCGGGTGGGCCAGGCCGGTGTGGCCACGCGCCTCGTACCCGGCGGAGGTGGCGCGGCGCTGCGCCATCACCTTGCGCAGCACGCCGCCCAGGCCATCCTTGCTGCGCGTCCATTGCACGGCGCGGGCGTCGGCCAGGTGTTCGCGCTGGCGCGAGACGGCGGCCTTGAGCATGCGGCCCGTGAGCCAGCCCGCCAACCCGGCCAGCATGATGGCACTGCCAAACCACCACGCCAGGCCCGGGCGCTCGCGCATTTCTTCGCCAAAGTTGTGCACCAGTTCCAGGCCGAACACCATGCCGGCCAGGCGCATCTTGAGGCGCGTGTCGCCCTCGTGCAGGTGGCTCAGTTCGTGCGCCACCATGCCTTGCAGTTCTTCGCGCGTGAGGTGGTCGAGCGCGCCCTGGGTGACGGCCACCACGGCGTCCGCTTCGTCCCAGCCGGCGGCAAAGGCGTTGATGGCGTCGGTGCGCGGCAGCACCATGACCTGGGGGCGCGGCATGTGGGCGGCGATGCACAGCTCATCGACCACGTTGGCCAGGCGCTGTTCGGCGTGCGAGAGCGAGGCGCGCAGCTCGCGCGCACCTACGCGCTGCGCCAGCTTGACGCCTCCGGCGCGCAGGTTTGACGTTTCCACCCACCAGCCGCCCAGCACCAGCAGCAGCGACACACCCACGTTGGCCGCCAGAAACCCTGCGGGGAACGGCAGGTGCACCGGCAGCAGCGCCGCCATCAGCCACCAGGCCAGCACCAGGGCCCCGTGCACGGCCAGCACCAGCACCGCCACGGCCAGCGCAAAGGCCAGCAGCAGGCGGCGCGTCTCGGCGCGGGCGTTTTGCTGGTGGTCCCAGAACTTCATGGCCGAAGCAGATGGCGCGGATTAAAACTTCACTTGCGGGGCGCTGCGTTCTTCCTCGCTGCGCGTGGATTCGAGCATGGGCGCAGGTGCGAAGCCAAACAGCCGCGCCACGATGAGCGCGGGAAACTGCTGGGCCGCGTTGTTGAAGTCGAGCGCCTGGTCGTTGAAGGCCTGGCGGGCAAAGCCCAGGCGGTTTTCGGTGCTGGCCAGTTCTTCGCTGAGCGACTGCATGGTGGCGTCGGCCTTGAGCTCGGGGTAGGCCTCGGCCACCACCATGAGGCGACCCAGGCTGCCGCCCAGCACGCCTTCGGCCACCGCCAGCGCGCCCACAGCGCCGGCGTTGGTGGGCGCGGCGCGCGCCGTGGCGGCGGCGCCCTGCGCCTGGCCGCGGGCCTGAATGACGGCTTCGAGCGTGGCGGCCTCGTGCTGCATGTAGCCGCGCGCCACTTCCACCAGGTTGGGAATCAGGTCGTAGCGGCGCTTGAGCTGCACGTCGATCTGGCCAAAGGCGTTGGCGATGCGGTTGCGCAACTCCACCAGCCGGTTATAGACCGCCACGGCCCACAGGCCCACCACGGCCAGCACTCCGATCACCACCCAGGTTGCCATCGACATGTCCCACCTCCTTGTGTATTTGGAGGCATATCTTAGAACCTGCGTGTGGTGGCCCGGAAAATTCCGCATTGCAAGGCATTTTTGGCCTCTGGCGCCCGTCCATCAAGCGCAACAAGCTATTGATTCAATAGCATTCAGTAGAGCCCCTTGTTGCGCATCCAGTCGGCGGTGTTGAAAAAACTCGCCTTCAGGCGCGTGCGCAGCGCCTCGGGGGTGGCGCATTCGGCCATGGCCTGATCCATGCAGGCCACCCACTGGTCGCGCTCTTTCACGCCGATGGCGAACGGCATGTGGCGCGCGCGCAGGCGCGGGTGGCCGAAGCGGCTCTGGTAATGGTCCGGCCCGCCAAGCCAGCCGCAGAGAAACCAGAACAGCTTGTCGCGCGACTCGTCCAGCGTGCTGCCGTGCGTGGCGCGCAGCGCGGTGTAGCCGGGCTCCAGGTCCATGAGGTCGTAGAAACGATCCACCAGGGCGCGCACGGCCGGTTCACCGCCCAGGCGCTCGAAGGGAGGAATTTCGGTCTGTGCTTCGTCAGAATTCATAAAAAAAACAGCCCCTAGCGCAATACCATCCAGCGCAAGCAGCTACAGAAACAATAGTAATTTTTACTCGGCGGCGCGGCGCAGCGTGTCCACCACGGGGCGCTGCAGCACCTCGCGCAGGCCCCACCAGCCCGCCAGCAGCGCCAGCACGGCACCGGCCAGGCCGCCCACCAGCGGCACCACGGGCGAGGCGGTCCAGGCAAAGTCGAACACGAAGCGTGCCAGCGCCCAACCCACGGCCACGGCCACGCAACTCGCCAGCACCCCGGCGAGCAGGCCCACACCCGCCAGTTCCGCGCGCTGCACGTCGCGCAGCAGGCTGCCGCGTGCGCCCAGGGCGCGCATGATGGCGTATTCGCGGGCGCGTTCCTCGCGCGTGGCGGTGACGGCGGCGAACAGCACCACCAGCCCGGCGGCCAGCGTGAAGCCGAACAGGAATTCGACCGCGCGCACCACCTGGTCGAGCACGCGCTGCACCTGCGCCAGCGTGGCACCCATGTCCACGTTGGTGATGTTGGGGAATTGGCGCACCAGGGCGTTGTCGAAGCCCGCCGCCTCGGGCGCGCGGTAGGCAGCGAGGTAGGTCACGGCGGCATCGGGCAGGTGCTCCACCGGGAACATAACGAAGAAGTTGGCGCGCATCGATCCCCAGTCCACCTTGCGCAGCGAGGTGATGCGCACCTCGTGCTGCACGCCCGCCATGTCGAAACGCATGCTGTCGCCCAGCTTCAGGCCCAGTGTCTTGGCCAGGCCGTCTTCCACGCTGGCCGCGCCGGGCTCCTCCGGCGTCCAGCGGCCCGCCACCACCTGGTTGTGCGGCGGCTGCGCAGCGGCGTTGGAGAGATTGAACTCGCGCTCGACCAGGCGCTGTGCGCGGTCGTCGGTGTAGCTCTCGGGCGTGATGGGCTGGCCGTTGATGGCCACCAGCCGGCCGCGGATCATGGGGTACCAGTCGTAGCGACGCACGCCCGCACTCTCGATGGTCTGGCGGAATGCGTCCGCCTGGTCGGGCTGGATGTTGATGACGAAACGGTTGGGGGCGTCGGGCGGCGTGGCCTGGCGCCAGCTGGCGATCAGGTCGGTGCGCAGCAGCACCAGCAGCACCAGTGCCAGCAGGCCCACGGCCAGGCTGCTGACCTGCACCACGGCGTAGGCCGGGCGGGCCGAGATCTGCCGCGTGGCCAGCACCAGCCAGCGCGGCGCGGTGGCTTCATTCACGCTCTTGCGCAGCAGCAGCACGGCCAGCCAGCTCAGGAGCGCAAACACGCCCACGGCCACGGCAAAGCCGCCCACGGCGATGAGCCCGAGTTTCAGGTCGCTGCTGACCACCAGCAAGAGCGCGGCAAAGCCTGCCACGCCCAGGCCCAGCACCGCCACCGAGGCCGGGCGCAGCGCCCCCATGTCGCGCCGGATCACGCGCAGCGGCGGCACCTGGGCCAGCTGCAGCACCGGCGGCAGACCAAAGGCGACGAGCAGCGTCAGCCCCACACCCAGGCCCAGCGCCACCGGCCAGGCGCTGGCGGCGGGCAGGCTCGATTCAACCAGCCCGGCCAGCAGCAGCACGAACACATGGTGCACGGCAAAACCCAGCAGCACGCCCAACGCGCTGGCGACCAGGCCCACCAGCAGAAATTCGACCGCGTAGCTGCCTGCAATGGCGCGCTGGCTCTGGCCCAGCACGCGCAGCATGGCCGAGGCATCGAGGTGCCCGGCCGCAAAGCCCCGCGCCGCCAGCGCCACCGCCACCGCCGACAGCAGCGCGGCCAGCAGCGCCACGAGGCTGAGGAATTTCTGGGCGCGGTCCAGCGTCTGCTGCATTTCGGGGCGGCCCGATTCGATGGATTCCAGGCGCACGCCATGCACGCCGGGTTGTTCCACTTCCAGCCCGGCCCAGGTGCTGAATTCCCGCACAGCCGCAGGCTCGCCGGCCACGGCAAAGCGGTAGGTGAGGCGGCTGGCGGGCTGCACCAGGCCAGTGGCGGGCACGTCGGCCTCGTTGACCATGACGCGCGGCGCAAAGGCCATGAAGCCTGCGCCCCGGTCGGGCTCGATGACGATGATGCGGGTGATGCGCAGGCTGGCATCGCCGAGCAGCAGTGGGTCACCCATCTTCAGGCCCAGGGCGTCGAGCAGCGGGGCATCGACCCACACCTCGCCGGGCGCGGGGATGTCGCGCGTCTTGCGTTCTTCGGCCCCCGGGGCTTCGGCCACGGTCAGGCTGCCGCGCAGCGGGTAGCCCGGCTGCACGCTCTTGAAAGCCACCAGGCGGCTGGCGCCGCCCTGGGCGTCGCTGGCGCGCCCCATGGTGGGAAAGCCCACCGAGGTCACCCCTTGCAGGCCCAGCGCCCGGGCGCGCTGCACGAAGGATGCGGGCGTGGGGTTGTCGCTGGCCACCACGGCGTCGCCGCCGAGGATCTGCAGCGCGTCGCGCTGCAGGCCGCCCTGAAGCCGGTCGGCAAAAAAGGCCACCGAGGTGAGTGCGGCCACGGCCAGGGTCACGGCCACGGCGAGCAGGCGCAGTTCACCGGCGCGCAGGTCGCGCAGCAGGGTGCGCCAGCCCAGCTGAAGGATGGAAAAGTTCATGGGGCTACCTTAGCGCAATTGCCCTGCCGGGGCGGGCCGCAGGGCTTTGCGGGCTACTCCCACCACATGGCGCCAATGTCGTGCACGAAGATGGGGTAGTTCATCCACACGCCGCGCAGCCCCTTGCGGGCCACGGTGCCCACCTGGGGCGCAAAAATCCAGGCATTGACGGCATCGTTCGCCAGGTGGCGCTGGATTTCCACAAAGAGCATCTGGCGTTCACGGGCGTTGCTGCTGGTGGCGTGGCGCTCGACCAGGCTGCGAAACGCCGGGCTGTCATAGCCAAAGTAGTACTGCGGGTCGGTGTAGATCTGGTAGTCCAGCGGCTCGACATGGTTGATCAGCGTGAGGTCAAACTGCCCCTTGAAAGGCCCCGAAAGCCATTGCCCCCACTCCAGCAGGTCCAGCCGCACGTCGATGCCCACCTTGGCCAGGTCCGCCGCCACCACCGTGCCGCCCATGCGGGCATAGGGGGTGGGCGGCAGGCTCAGGGTCAACTGCAACGGGGTCTTGACGCCGGCCTCTTTCAGCAGGGCGCGGGCACGCTCGGGGTCGTAGGGGTAGGTTCCGGCCAGGTGCACATAGCCTGCGTCGGTGGGGGTGAAGTGGCTGCCGATGGCCTTGCCGCGGCCTTCGAGCACGTCGCGGATGAAAGCCTCGCGGTCGATGGCATGGCTGATGGCGCGGCGCACGCGCACATCGTCGAGCGGCTTGCGCCGGTGGTTGAGGGCCAGCATGCCCTTGCCACTGGAGGAGCCCACGAGCACGTGGTAGCGGCTGTCGCCCTGAAAGCGCCGGACGTTGTGCGTGGCGAAGTTGAAGAAGATGTCGATCTCACCCGCCTGCACCGCCGCCGCCTGCGCGACCGGATCGTGGATGAAGCGGAAGGTGGCCTGCGCGATGCGGACTTTTTTCGGCTCGCGGTACGAATCGGCTTTCACCAGGGTGATGTGCCGGCCACGGACCCATTGCTCGAAGCGGTAGGGCCCGGTGCCTACCGGCCAGGTGGCGGCCTGGGCGGCGCTGTCGGGGTGCAGGATCACGGCACTGCTTTCACCCAGCCGGAACGGGAGATTCACATCCGGGTGGGCCAGCACCAGCACCACGGTGCGCGGGTCGGGGGTGTCGATGCGCACGATGTTGTCGAACAGCGACTTGCGCCCCTTGTTGGTCGAGTCCGGCGCCTTGGCACGCTCGAACGAAAACCTGACGGCCGAAGCATCGAACGGCGCGCCGTCATGAAAATACACCCCTTTGCGCAACCGGAAGGTGTAAGCCTTGCCGTCCGGGTCCTTACTCCACGATTCGGCCAGCAACGGCGTGGTGGCGCCGTTCTCTTCGATCTTCATCAGGCCTTCGAGCACCGTGGTGTGCACCACCTGGGCCACCGAGGCACCCGACGACATCGTGGGGTCCAGGCTGTCGGGTTCGAGTGAAATGTTGATCGACACCCCGCGCGGCGCTGTCTGGGCCTGGGCCAGCGGGGCCAGGCCCGGGAAAAAGAGGGTCAGGCTGGCCAGAATGGCCAGGCAGCGAACCCATGGGCGGCGGTGGATTGGCACGGTGGTGTCCTTCGCGTGCTGCGGTGAAAGTCGCTGCCCCGCCTGTCTCGTCGGGGCAGTAAAAATGGAACAAAGTGTGACATAGTCTCCAGATGGTTTTATGACCCCCTGCCATCGCCGGGAAAACACCCACCCTCAACCCATCAACCCACGGTCTTTCATCCCGCCCAGAGATGCCGCTCCCCTCGCTATCCCCCTCACCATCGCGCAAGGCGCTTTCCCTGATGTGGAAAGTTCTGCCCCTGCTTGCGCTGCTGGTGCTGGGCGGCATGGCCTGGAGCATCAAGAGCCTCTACCAGGAGCGGGAAAATCGCTTTCGCCACCAGCTGGAATGGGAGTTGCAGGCCATCAGCCAGTTGCAGGCCAAGAGCGTGGCCGAATGGCGGGAGCGGCGGCTGTCCGACGCGGCAGCCCTGTCCGACGACACCCTGTTTGCCCATGCGGTGGCCCGCTGGTTTCAGACGCCTGCCGAGCCCCAGGCCTCCGAGGTGCTCAACCGCCTGCGCATCCTGCAGGAGCGCGCACGCTACACGGCGGTGTACCTGGTGGACACCCAGGGCCATCTGCGCCAGTCGCCGGGCGACCCAGCCCCGCAGGGACGACTGCCCGAACCGGAAATGCAGGCCCTGCAAAGCGCACTGGCGCAGGCGCAAGCCACCGTGGTGGAGCCCCGCCGCGACGCTGTTTTCGCCTTTCCGTTCTTTGGCCTGCTGACACCCCTCTTTGATGGGGTAGAGCCCGTGGGCGCGGTCTGGCTGGTCAGCGACGTGCGCACCACGCTCTACCCTTTGCTGGAATACTGGCCCACCCCCAGCAAAACGGCCGAATCCGCCCTGGTGCAGCGCGAGGGCGACGAAATCGTGTTCCTCAGCCCCTTGCGGCACCACTCCGACGCCCTGCCGCCCTTGCGCCTGCCCCTGACCCAGAACGACAACCCTGCCGTGCAGGTGGCCCACGGCGAGCGCGGCATTCTCTACGGGCGCGACTACCGGGGCGAAGAGGTGCTGGCCATGGTCAGCACGGTGACCGATTCGCCCTGGCTCCTGGTCTCCAAGGTCGATGTCGCCGAGGTCTTCGGCCCGATGCGCACCCAGGAATGGCTGGCGCTGAGTCTGCCCGTGAGCCTGGTGCTGCTGTTCGCGGGTTTTGTGGCGGGCCACTGGCAGTGGCGTGCCTGGCGGCGCGAGCGGGCCCTGAAAACCGAGCTGGAACACAACATGCGCTGGCTGGAAAACGGCCAGAAGGCGGCCTCGATCGGCTACTTCGCCTACGACGTGTCCAGCCAGGAATTCCTGATGTCGGGCATGGCCAGCCAGATCTACGGCGTGCCACCCGAACGCCGCACAACCTTGCGCCAGTGGGTCGGCACGCTGCACCCGGACGATCGCGAACAGGTTCTGGCGGCACACGAGCAGGCCATGGCCGGGCACACCGCGTTGCGCACCCAGTACCGCATCCGGCGCGCCAACGACAAACAGGTGCGCTGGGTGCAGGTGTGGGGCGAGTTCGAGGCCCAGACCGATCCGGACCACGTTGCACGCATGACCGGCACGGTGCAGGACATCACCGAGCGCAAACACGCCGAACAGCAACTGGCCCACTACCGCGCTGCCCTGGAGGCCCAGGTGCGCCTGGACCCGCTGACGCATGTGGCCAACCGGCTGGCCCTGGACGAGGCCGTCACCCGCGAATGGCACCGCGCCCTGCGCAGCGGCGCGCCGCTGTCGCTGCTGATGATCGACGTGGACCATTTCAAGGCCTACAACGATCACTACGGCCATGTGGCGGGCGACCACTGCCTGCAGCAGGTGGCGCAGGCGCTCTCGAATGCTGTGGGCCGCGAGGGCGAACTGGTGGCACGCTACGGCGGCGAGGAATTTGCCGTGCTGCTGCCCGACACCGACGTGGCGAAGGCCCTGGCCCTGGCCCACCGCATGGGCGACGCGGTGCGCTCCCTGGGCATCGAACACCTGGCGGCAGAAGGCCGGGCGCATGTCACCGTCAGCATCGGCGTGGCCTGCATCCACCCCGCCCTGCTGCTGCCGCCCGCCGCACGGGCCGACACAGCGCAGAACGCCGCCGCACTCCCAGGCGCCACCGAAGTGGCCCAGGCCCTGTTCGAGCAGGCCGACACAGCGCTCTACAACGCCAAGAAGGCAGGCCGCGACCGGGTGATGGCCTGCCCCTCGCCCCAGGAGCCTCTGCCCGGGCCAACACGCACAGCGGCAGAGTCCCAGGAGCCTGTCTAGGAGCCTGTCGGACTTGGAAATCGTCGGCTGCAAATCAGCCGCAGCGGTCCATTTTTCACCGTCTTTTTGCCCCATAGCCGGGCTATGGGGCTGCAAATCCGGCAAAAACTGTCCTCGCTGGGGCCGATTTTCCCTATCGACGCTCCAAGTCCGACAGGCTCCTAGGCCGTTCAGGTGTTCTTGCTGATCGAGATGGTGGGGAACTTGGCCGAAAAGTCCTTGGACTGCCGGGCGATCTTCGCGGCCACGTCGCGGGCAACCTTCTTGTAGATCTGTGCCACCTCGCCCTCGGGCTCGGCCACCACGGTGGGCTGGCCGCTGTCGGCCTGCAGGCGGATCTGCATGGCCAGCGGCAGGGCGCCGAGGTAGTCCATGCCGTAGTCCTGCGCCATGCGGCGTCCGCCGCCCTCGCCAAAGATGTGCTCGGCGTGGCCGCAGTGGGTGCACACATGCACGGCCATGTTCTCGACGATGCCGAGGATGGGCACGCCCACCTTCTCGAACATCTGGATGCCCTTCTTTGCGTCCAGCAGGGCAATGTCCTGCGGCGTGGTCACGATCACGGCCCCTGTGATGGGCACGCGCTGGCTCAGCGTGAGCTGGATGTCGCCGGTGCCGGGCGGCATGTCCACGATGAGATAGTCCAGGTCTTTCCAGTTCGTCTGGCGCAGCAGCTGCTCCAGCGCCTGCGTGGCCATGGGGCCGCGCCAGATCATGGCCTGGTCCGGGTCCACCAGGAAGCCGATCGACATGACCTGCACACCGTGGTTGACCAGCGGCTCCATGGTCTTGCCGTCCAGGCTCTCGGGCCGGCCGGTGATGCCCATCATCATCGGCTGGCTCGGGCCGTAGATGTCGGCATCGAGCAGCCCCACGCGCGCACCTTCGGCCGCCAGGGCCAGCGCCAGATTGGCCGCCGTGGTGCTCTTGCCCACACCGCCCTTGCCCGAGGCCACCGCCACGATGTTCTTCACGCCCGGCAGCAACTGCACACCGCGCTGCACGGCATGGGCCACCACCTTGGTGCTCAGGTTCACCTGCACGCTCTGCACACCTTCCACCGTGCGGGCCGCGGCCTCCAGGAGGCTGCGCAGCGCACTCTCCTGGCTTTTGGCGGGGTAGCCCAGCTCCACGTCAAAAGCCACCGCACCGCCGTCGATCCGCAGGTTGCGCACGGCGCGCGCGCTGACGAAGTCCTTGCCCGTGCCGGGGTCCTGCACGGTGCCGAGGGCCGCCATGAGGCCCTGTTCGTTGATTGCCATTCCAATGTTCTCCTGTGGGTGCAGTAGTCTATCCAAGCCCCCCGACCCCACTGGCTGCAGGACAATGCAGGGCTTGCTTCGCTCCCGCACCACCCGAGGAATCCCGTGAAATTCAAGATGTCGCCCAACTCGCTGTTTGCCATCCTGCTGCGCTCGCCGTGGTGGATCAGCTTTGCGCTGGTGGGCCTGTTTTCCCTGGCCGCCGCCGCGGTACTGCCGCGCGAATACCTGTTCGCGGGCATTCTGGGTACTTTCCCGTTCTTCGCCGTGGGCTGCGTGGCGGCCTGGCGCCAGTGGCGCGCCCCCAGCGCCGCGCGCATGGCCGCCGCGCACGCGCAGATCGCGTCCCTGCCCTGGCGGGGGTTTGCCGATGCGCTGGAGGCGGCCTGGCGCACCGGCGGCCACACAGTCGAGCGCCTGGCCCCGGGCGGCGCGGCCGACTTTGCGCTGACCAAGGACGGCCACACCCTGCTGGCCAGCGCCCGGCGCTGGAAGGCCGCCACCCACGGCGTGGAACCGCTGCGCGAGCTGCACGCCGCCATGCAGGCGCGCGGCACGCAGGCGGGCCTGTACCTGCTGGCGCAGGGCAGCCTGAGCGACAACGCCCGCGTGTTCGCGCGCGACCATGGCATCACCGTCGTGCAGGGCGACGCGCTGGCCCTGTTGTTCCTCGGCGCACACTGACCTGCGGCGCCTGCGCAACGGCCGGGGGTTTTCCCAAGGCCGGCGACGCGCGCGCTACCGCACACTCAGGGGCGTGCACGCACCCCTGCTCTCACCGGCCCCGCCACCATGCCCAAGCCTCCGCCTCCGTCCGCCCCCACCACCCCGCGCACCGGGCTGCTGCTGACCGGGGGTGGCGCGCGCGCGGCCTACCAGGTGGGCGTGCTCGAAGCCATTGCCGACCTGCGCCTGGCCTGCGGCGCGGGCAAGGAACCCAACCCCTTCCCCATCGTCACCGGCACCTCGGCGGGCGCCATCAATGCGGCCGCGCTGGCCTGCGGCGCCGACCAGTTCGACCGCGCGGTGCGCCGCATCGTGCGCGTGTGGAGCAGCTTCCACGCGCACCATGTGTACCGCGCCGACTCGATCAGCGTGATGCGCAGCGGCGCGCGCTGGCTCACGCTGCTGTCGCTGGGCTGGGTGCTGGCGCGCTGGCGCCGCATGCGCCCGCGCTCGCTGCTGGACAACGCTCCCCTGGCGCAGCTGCTCGTCAAGATGGTGCCGCTGATGCGCCTGCCCCGGCTGATCCGCCAGGGCCATCTGCAGGCGCTGGCGGTCACGGCGTCGAGCTACAGCTCGGGCGAGCACGTGACCTTTTTCGAGGCGGGCGAGCGCCAGGACCCCTGGGTGCGCTCGCAGCGCCGGGCCGTGCGCGACCGCATCACACACGAGCACCTGCTGGCCTCGGCGGCCATTCCGTTCGTGTTCCCGGCCACGGCGATCGACATCGAAGGCCACACCGAATACTTCGGCGACGGCTCCATGCGCCAGTCGGCCCCCATCGCGCCGGCCATCCACCTGGGCGCCGAGCGCGTGCTCGTGGTGGGCGCGGGCCGCATGCACGAGCCCAAGGGCGACGTGACGGCCGCCCTCTCCACCGGCTACCCCTCGCTGGCGCAGATCGCAGGCCATGCGCTGTCGAACATCTTCCTCGACGCACTGTGGGTGGATGTGGAGCGCATGCAGCGCATCAACCAGACGATCTCGCTGATTCCGCCCGAGGCGCGCACGCGCAGCAGCCTGCGGCCCATCGAGCTGCTGGTGATTGCGCCCTCGGAGCGCCTCGACGCCGTGGCCGCGCGCCATGTGGCCGACCTGCCCACCCCCGTGCGCACCATGCTGGGGGCGCTGGGGGTTTCGTCGAAGAGCCAGGACGTGCGCAGCGCGGCACTGGCCAGCTACCTGCTGTTCGAGCAGAACTACACGCGCGACCTCATGGCCCTGGGCCGGTCCGACACGCTGGCGCAGCGCGCGGCAGTGTGCCGATTCTTTGGCTGGAACGACACGGGAGCACCCCTGCCGCCCCGACAGTCTCCGGCGAGTCCGTAAAATCGAGAGTTCCGCCTGAGAAAGCCGCTTTTCATGACGTCCTCCGCACGCAAACTCTTCGTCACCACCGCCCTGCCCTACGCCAACGGCAACTTCCACATCGGCCACATCATGGAATACATCCAGGCCGACATCTGGGTGCGCACGCAGCGGCTGCTGGGCAACGAGGTGAATTTCGTCGGCGCCGACGATACGCACGGCGCGCCCATCATGATCGCCGCCGAGAAGGCCGGCAAGACGCCGCAGCAGTTCGTGGCCGACATCGCCGCCGGGCGCAAGCAGTACCTTGATGGTTTCCACATTGAGTTCGACAACTGGCACAGCACCGACGCACCCGAGAACCACCAGCTGGCGCAAGACATCTACCGCGACCTCAAGGCCAACGGCCTGATCGAGACGCGCACCATCGAGCAGTTCTTCGACCCCGAGAAGAACATGTTCCTGCCCGACCGCTTCATCAAGGGCGAGTGCCCCAAGTGCCACGCCAAGGACCAGTACGGCGACAACTGCGAGGTCTGCGGCGCGGTGTATGCGCCCACCGACCTCATCAACCCCTATTCGGCGCTGTCGGGCGCCAAGCCGGTGCTCAAGCATTCGGAGCATTTCTTCTTCAAGCTGTCCGACCCGCGCTGCGTCGCCTTCCTGGAAGACTGGACGCAAAACGGCCGCCTGCAGCCCGAGGTGGCCAACAAGGTGCGCGAATGGTTCACCGTGCGCACCAACCCCGACGGCAGCACCAGCGAGGGCCTGGGCGACTGGGACATTTCGCGCGACGCGCCCTACTTCGGCATCGAGATCCCCGACGCGCCGGGCAAATACTTTTACGTGTGGCTCGACGCCCCCATCGGCTACCTGGCCTCGCTGAAGAACCTGCTGGAGCGGCGCGGCCAGGACTACGAGGCCTACATGGCCGATCCGGCGCTGGAGCAGTACCACTTCATCGGCAAGGACATCGTCACCTTCCACACCCTGTTCTGGCCCGCCACGCTGAAGTTCAGCGGCCGCAAGGTGCCCGACTCGGTGTTCGTGCACGGCTTCCTCACCGTGAACAACGGCGAAAAGATGAGCAAGAGCCGGGGTACGGGCCTCGACCCCCTCAAGTACCTGGGCCTGGGCATGAATGCCGAGTGGCTGCGCTACTACCTGGCCACCAAGCTGAGCAGCCGCAACGAGGACATCGACTTCAATGCCGAAGACTTCATGCTGCGCGTCAACAGCGACCTGATCGGAAAGTACGTCAACATCGCCAGCCGCGCGGCGGGCTTCATCAGCAAACGCTTCGGCGGCCAGCTCGGCGAAGTCTCGGCCGACGGCGACGCGCTACTGGAGCACCTGCGCACTGTGGCGCCCACCATCATCGAGCTGCTGGCCGAACGCGAATACGGCAAGGCCCTGCGCGAAACCATGCTGCTGACCGACCGCGTGAACGCCTACGTGGACCAGAACAAGCCCTGGGAACTGGCCAAGCAGGAAGGCATGGAAGGCCGCCTGCAGGACGTGTGCACCACCTGCATCGAAGCCTTCCGCGTGCTCACCATCCTGCTCAAGCCCGTGCTGCCGGCGCTGGCGGTGCAGGTCGAGGCCTTCCTGAAGGTCGCGCCCTTCACTTTCGCCGACGCCCAAAGCATGCTCGGCCAGGGCCATGTGATCGGCGAGTACAAGCACCTGATGCAGCGCGTGGACGTCAAGCAGCTTGATGCATTGTTTGAGCCTCCAGCCCAGGCAGATCAAGCGCAAGAAGCTACCAAAATCGTAGCACCCGGAGGCGAGGAGCTGGCCCCCACCATCACCATCGACGACTTCGCCAAGATCGACCTGCGCATCGCGCTGATCGTGAACTGCGAGCCCGTCGAGGGCTCGACCAAGCTGCTGCGCCTGACGCTCGATGTGGGCGAAGGAAAAACCCGCAACGTGTTCAGCGGCATCGCCAGCAGCTACCAGCCTGCCGATCTGGTGGGCAAGCTCACCGTGATGGTGGCCAACCTGGCGCCGCGCAAGATGAAGTTCGGCGTGTCCGAGGGCATGGTGCTGGCGGGCAGCCATGCGGACGAGAAGACCAACCCCGGCATCTACGTGCTGAACCCCTGGCCCGGCGCCCAGCCCGGCATGCGCGTGCGCTGACCTGCGGACAAGCACAAGGGCCTTGCCGCCGCCTGACACGGCAGCCTGTTTTTGCTACGGGTTGTCGGCAGTTGCGTGCTGTTGCCGGGCACTTACACTGGTCCACCCCATGATTGCCAGCACGCCACCCGGCAAGCCCCACCCGCGCAGCCCCCGCCCCTGCAGCCCTCCGGCGCTGTGAGCACCCGCCCCCCGTGTTCATAGTCTCCCCGGAGCCGCCTGCATGTCCTTCCATTTCGTTTTCCGCCCCCGCATCGTTGACGCCCTGCGCGGCTACCACCGGGGCCGGGCCCTGGCCGACATCGGCGCAGGCCTCACCGTAGGCATCGTGGCGCTTCCCCTGGCCATGGCGTTTGCCATTGCCAGCGGACTCAAACCCGAGGCCGGGCTGTGGACGGCCATCATCGGCGGCTTTCTCGTCGCCCTGCTGGGCGGCACCAACGTGCAGATCGGCGGGCCGGCCGGGGCCTTCATCGTCATCGTCTATGGCATCGTCGAGCGCCATGGTGTGGCCAACCTGCTGATTTCCACGGCCTGCGCGGGCGTGCTGATGTTCATGCTGGGCCTTTTCAAGCTGGGCAACCTGGTGCGCTTCGTGCCGGTGAGCATCGTCATCGGTTTCACCAACGGCATTGCGGTGCTGATCGCCCTGTCGCAGGTGAAAGACTGGCTGGGCCTGTCCATCGAGAAGATGCCGGGCAATTTTTTCTCGCAGATCCACACCCTCACCGAGCACATCGGCACCGCCAACCCCTACGCGCTGGCGCTGGGCGCCCTGTGCCTCGGCGGCCTGTTCCTGTGGCCGCGCCTGTTCATGCAGGGCTCGCCGGTGCTGCGCATTGCCGAGGGCCACACCGTGCGCTCTTTTGCGCGCGTGCCCGCACCCGTGGTGGCCCTGATCACCCTGACCGCACTGGCCTATGTGATGGACTACCCGGTGGAGACGATCGGCTCGCGCTTTGGCGGCATTCCGCAACAGGCGCCCGCATTTGCGCTGCCCGATTTCTCGTGGGACACCGTGCGTCTGCTGGTCACACCCACCCTCACCATCGCATTGCTGGGCGCCATCGAGTCGCTGCTGTGCGCGCGCGTGGCCGACCAGCTGGCCACCGACCCGCACCACCGCAAACACGACCCCAACCAGGAACTGATGGCCCAGGGCGTGGCCAACTTCGTCGTGCCCTTCTTTGGCGGCATGCCCGCCACCGGCACCATTGCGCGCACCGTGACCAACCTGCGGGCCGGTGCCACCACCCCCATCGCCGGCATCACGCATGCCCTGGCACTGGCCCTCATCGTGCTGGTGGCCGCGCCCCTGGCGCTGCACATCCCGCTGGCGGTGCTGGCGGGCATCCTGCTATTCGTGGCCTGGAACATGGGCGAATGGCACGAGTTCGTGCGACTCAAGCACTTCAGCAACCACTACCGGCTGCTGATGCTGGGCACCTTTTTCCTCACCGTGGTGTTTGATCTCACCGTGGCCGTCGAGGTGGGGCTGGTGCTGGCCTGTGCACTGTTCGTGCGGCGCATGAGCGAACTGTTCCGCGCCGACCCCTTGCCCCAGGAGGGAAGCACACCGCCAGCCCCGGCCCGCCTGGCCTGGCGCCTGCATGGCGCACTGTTCTTTGGCGCCGCCAGCAAGGTGGACCCGCTCGTGCAGGCCGTCGAAGCCGCACCCCGGGGCGTGGCCGTGCAGTTCGATGCCCGCGACCTGTTCGCGCTCGACACCACCGGTCTCGAAGGGCTGGAGCAGATTCTCAAGGCGGTGGGCCAGCGCGGCGGGGTGCTGGAATTCGTCCACCTGCAGGAGCAGCCGCGCTCGCTGATGCAGCGCTCGGGCTTCAGCGCCCGTCTGGCGCAGCAGAACGCGGCGCAGGCGGCCGGCGCTGTTGCCAGTCCCCCGGCGCCTGACCCGTCCAGCGCCGGAACGCCCGGTTGAAGGCGCTGGCCTCCGAAAACCCCAGCCGCCGTGCAATGCGGGCAAACGGCTCACCACCATCGGCCACCGCCGTGCAGGCCAGCGTGCGGCGCGCAGCATCCACCTGTTCAGCATAGTGCGTGCCCTCATCGCGCAGGCGGCGGGCAAACGTGCGCTCACCCATCCCGAAATGCCGGGCCGCCTCCCTCCGCCCGGGCACGCTGCCGTCAAGGGCACCCACCAGCCATTGCTCTACCTGCCGCCGCAGAGGGAGCGGCTGCGACAGCGCCGACAGCAGGGCCGAGGCGCGGGTGCGGTGCAGGCTGGCGAGCTCAGCGTCGGCCTGCGGTAGCGGTGCGTCGAGCACGGCGTTGTCCAGCAGCAGGCCGTTGAAGGCCTGCTCGAACTGCACCCCGGTGGCCAGGGCCTCGGTGTAGACGGCCAGCGGCCCGATCTGGCAGTGGCTGAACTGCGCACGCGCAGGCCGCAGCGCACGGCCCGTCACCCAGCGGCTGAAGCTCACGGTGGCTGCCAGCACGGCCTCGACCTGGTGGGGGCTGAAGGCCAGGCTGCCCTGCTGCGGGTGGTACACCACCCAGCTCTGGCGCTCGCCCGCGAGGATCTGGAAACGCCCGCCGTCGCTGATGAGCCGCTGGTACTGCTGCAGCACGCCCAGACCGGCGCGCAGCGTGGCCGACGACAGCAGGATGTAGCTCACCACATTGAAACTGCCCGGCCCCACGGTGCGCCCCGCGTTCAGCCCGAAGGACGGATCTGCCGTGAGCTCGGCCGCAGCACGCCACAGGCGCGTGATGTCGTCGATGGGCCAGCGCGGCCCCTCCAGGCAGCCGGGCGGCAGGCCTGCCCGGGCCAGCAGCAGATCGCGCGCCAGGCCCTGGCGCTCGGCAGCGGCCACCACCGTGTTCACCCAGCTCATGGCCACACTGGGCTCTGAGGTCAGCATTTGTGGGCTCCAAAGTCAAGGTTGTGCCGATCATAAAACGCTATCGTCTGGCGCACAGAGAACCGCACAGGTTCCACAACCAGGAGACAAACCATGGCAGCACAGCACCATGATGTGGTGATCGTTGGCGGCGGTCTGGCCGGCATCGTCACCGCGCTCGAAGCCCTGCGCGCGGGCCAGTCCGTGGCGCTGGTGGACCGCGACACGCCCGAACGCCTGGGCGGCCTGGCCCTCTGGGCGTTTGGCGGCATGGCCCTGGTGGGCACGCCGCTGCAGGCGCGCATGAAGATCCCCGACACCCCCGAGACCGCGCTGCGCGACTGGGTCCGCTTCGGCGAGCTGGATGCCGACGACACGCTGGCCCTGGAGTGGGCACGCCACTACGTCGAGCATTCACGCGCCAAGGTCTATGACTGGCTGCTGGGCGAGGGCGTGAAGTTCATGCCCGCCGTGAACTGGGTGGAGCGCGGGCGCTTGGGTGACGGCAACAGCGTGCCGCGCTACCACATCGTCTGGGGCACGGCACGCGAGCTTACGCGCCGCATGATCGCAGCCATGCGCCAGGCCGACACGGGCGGGCGACTTACCGTGCTGCACCGCCACCGCGCCACCGCGCTCGACCTGCAGCAGGGCCGCACGTCCGGCGTGCTGGCGGTCAATGAAGAAAGTGGCACCGAGGTGCTGCTGAAAGCCCCCGTGGTGGTGCTGGCCATGGGCGGGATCAATGGTGGCCACGATCAGACGCGCGCCCATTGGCCACAGGACCGCCCGATCCCCGCCACAATGCTCAACGGCGCGCACCCGTATGCCGACGGGCGCATGCACCACTGGGTGGCCGAGGCGCTGGGTGCACGCATCACCCGTGCGGGCGAGATGTGGAACTACGCCGCCGGCTTTCCGCACCCGTTCCCGCATTTCGAGGGACATGGCCTATCGACCATTCCGTGTAAATCGGCGCTGTGGCTCAACCACCGGGGCGAACGCATCGGACCCGAACCGCTGGTCACCGGTTTCGACACCCACTGGCTGTGCCAGCGCGTGGCCGAGCAGGAGAAGCCCTGGACCTGGCACCTGCTGAACTGGCGCATCGCGGCCAAGGAATTCGCCATCTCCGGCGCCGAGCACAACCAGCGCATCCGCGACATGCAGTTCCCGCAGTTCCTGAAAGAAACGCTGCTGGGCAACCACCGGCTGGTGAAGCAGATGGCCACCGAGAGCAAGCACTTCCTCGTGGACGACACGCTCGCCGGCCTGGCCGCCAGGATGAACCAGCTCACCGGCACGCAGGACGTACAGCCCGCCGTGCTGCAGGCCACAGCCGACACCTTTGACGCCAATTTTGCGAACGGTGCCAAGCTGCACAATGACGACCAGATCCGCCGCATCCTGCACGCGCGCCAGTGGGGGCCGGACAAGCTGCGCACTTGCGCGCCCGCGCCGCTGCAACAACCCGGTGCGGGGCCCTACATCGCCATCCAGATGCAGCTCATCACGCGCAAAAGCCTGGGCGGCCTGCGCACCGACCTGCACAGCCGCGTGCTCAACGGTGCCGACCAGCCCATCCCCGGCCTGTACAGCGTGGGCGAGGCTGCGGGCTTTGGCGGTGGTGGTGCGAGCGGCAAACGCTCGCTGGAGGGCACCTTCCTGCCCGGCTGCATTCTCACGGCGCGCGCTGCGGCGCGCTCCATCACCACCGGACGCTGAGGAGCCACCATGCAAGGCGACATTGTTTCAGGCGTGCTGCTGCCGCTCATCCTGGCCTTCATCATGTTTTCGCTCGGCCTGGGGCTGACGGTGGGCGACTTCCGGCGCATCTTTGCCCAGCCGCGCGCGTTGCTGGTGGGGGTGGTGTGCCACTTCGTGCTGCTGCCGCTGGCGTGCTTCCTCCTGCTCAGTGCCTGGGGCATGACGGGTGTGTTTGCCGTGGGCTTCATGATCCTGGCAGCCTGCCCCACGGGCAGCACCTCCAACCTGCTCACCTATCTCGCGCGCGGCGACGTGGCGCTGGCGCTGAGCTTCACCGCCGTGGCCAGCGTCGCCACCATTTTCACCCTGCCCCTGGTCGTGACCTGGGCGCTGGGCCACTACCTGGGCGCAGCCCGGGCGGTGGACGTGCCCGTAGGGTTGATGATGGGCCAGGTGGCGCTGGTGCTGGGCGTGCCGGTGAGCCTGGGCATGTTCGCGCGCCAGCGCTGGAGTGCCTGGGCACGGCGCTTCGAACCGCGCGCCACGCGCGTGGCCACGGTGCTGTTCGTGCTCATCGTGGTGCTGGCCGTAGCCAAGAACTGGGCGTTGCTGCGCGACAACTTCACCACCCTGGCGCCGTTTGCGCTGCTGCTCAACATCAGCATGCTGTGCGTGGGCTTTGGCGTAGCGTGGGCTGCGCGCCTGTCGCGCAGCCAGTCGGTCACCCTGGGCATTGAAACCGCCGTGCAGAACGCCGCCTTGGCACTGGTGATTGCCAGCACCGTGCTCCAGGACGACGCCATGGCCATTCCCGGCGCGCTCTATGGTGTGCTCATGTACGCCGGGGGCCTGCTGTTTGCCCTGGCCATGCGCCGCCTGCTGCCCGCCGCCCCAACCACCGCCCCCGCTTGACACCTTCGAAGGAACACACCATGTCCGCAGCCCCCCTGAACGGCGCTCAGGCGTTGATGAAAACACTGGTCGATGCCGGTATTGAAGTCTGCTTCACCAACCCCGGCACCAGCGAGATGCACTTCGTCGCCGCGCTCGACAGCGAACCGAAGATGCGCGCAGTGCTGGCCCTTTTTGAAGGCGTGGCCACCGGCGCGGCCGACGGCTACGCGCGCATGGCCGGCAAACCCGCCGCCACGCTCTTGCACCTGGGCTGCGGCCTGGGCAACGGCCTGGCCAACCTGCACAACGCACGCAAGGGCAAGGTGCCCGTGGTCAACATCGTGGGCGACCATGCCACCCACCACACGCAGTACGACGCGCAGCTCCAGTCCGACATCGAAACCGTGGCGCGCAACGTATCGCCCGGTTTCGTGCGCACCTCGCAAAGCACAGCCCAGCTCTGCCAGGACGCCGTGGACGCCATCGCCGCCGCACGCGGCCTGCCAGGCCAGGTGGCCACGCTGATCCTGCCAGCCGATGTGTCATGGGGCGAGGGCGGCGTGCCCTGCCCACCGCCACCGCCGCCGCGCCCCGAGGCGGCCGACGACGCCACCGTCCAGGCCATCGCCCAGGCCCTGCGTGCGGACGGCAAGGCCGCGCTGCTGCTGGGCGGACAGGCGCTGCGCGAGCCCGGCCTGCGGGCCGCCGCACGCATCGCCGCGCACAGCGGCGTGAAGGTGTTCGCCGAGGTCTTCCCCACGCGGCTGGAGCGCGGCGCGGGCCTGCCTGCCGTAGAACGCATCGCCTACCTGGCCGAGCTGGCCGGGGTGCAGCTCGCTGGCATCGAGCACCTGGTGCTGGTGGACGCCAAGGCGCCGGTGTCCTTCTTTGCCTACCCTGGCAAGAGAAGCTATTTGGTGCCCGAGGGCTGCACCGTGCACCCGCTTTCCACGCCCGCGCAGGACGCGGCCGCCAGCCTCGAAAATCTCGCCCAGGCGCTGGGCGCCGCCCAGACCCAGCCGGCGCTGCAGGCCCCCGCCCGCCCGGGCCGCCCGCGCGGCAAGCTCACCGCCGAGAAGGTGTGCAAGGCCGTGGGCCACCTGCTGCCCGAGAACGCCATCCTCATCGACGAGGCCATCACCTCGGGGCTGATGCTCGCGCCCTTCACCGCCGGCGCGCCGCGCCACGACCTCATCACGCTCACCGGCGGCGCCATCGGCCAGGGCCTGCCCAACGCCGTGGGCGCGGCCATCGCCTGCCCGGAGCGCCCGGTGCTCGCGCTGATCGGCGACGGCACCTCGATGTACACCATCCAGGCGCTGTGGACCATGGCGCGCGAGAAGCTCAACGTGGTCTCGGTCATCTTCAACAACGCCTCGTATTCCGTGCTCAACGTGGAGCTGGAGCGTGTGGGCGCCGAAAAGGTGGGCGCCAAGGCCCTTTCGCAGCTGGACCTGACGGGCCCGGTGATCCACTTCGCCCAGCTCGCGCAGGGCATGGGCGTGCACGGCGTGCGCACCACCACGGCCGAGGAGTTCGTGCGGGCGCTGGAGCACGCCCTGGCCACGCCCGGGCCGCACCTGATCGAGGCGGTAGTGCCGCAGTCGCTCAGCGGGCTCAAGCGCAAGCTGCTGCCGTGGCTGCTGCGCTCGCTGCCCAGCCTGCCACCGGCGGTGGCCAGAGCGCTGAAGCGAAAAATTGCTCCTTGAGAGTTTTTGGACTCCGGCGCTCATGAGGGAATCTCTCAGTGCTATATTTTTATAGCAATCGCTGCACCTGAGCTTAGGACAGCGGCAGGAGTGTATGCCCGGGAGCGTGGTCACTTTCTCTAGCTTCCCCCCATAGGGGCGAGTCCCGGCCTCCAGCCTCAGAAGAAACTCACAACCGCACCGGAATCCCCCGCTCCCGCATATGCCGTTTGGCCTGCTCCACGGTGTACTCGCCGTAATGGAAGATGCTGGCAGCCAGCACCGCATCGGCACCACCGATCTGGATGCCGTCGGCCAGATGATCGAGATCGCCCACGCCGCCCGAGGCGATCACCGGCACGTCCACCGCATCGCTCACGGCGCGGGTCAGCGCGAGATCGAAGCCCGCCTTGGTGCCGTCGCGGTCCATGCTGGTGAGCAGGATCTCGCCCGCGCCGCGCCGTGCCATCTCGGCGGCCCATTGCACGGCGTCCAGACCGGTGTTCTTGCGGCCGCCGTGGCTGAACACATCCCAGCCAGCGCCCACAGGCTGGCCATCCAGGCCCAGGCGCGTCTGCTCCTCGGCATTGCGGCGCTTGGCGTCGATGGCCACGACGATGCACTGCGCGCCGTACTTGGCCGAGGCGGCGTTGATGACGTCGGGGTTGGCGATGGCGGCGGAGTTGAAGCTGGTTTTGTCGGCCCCAGCGTTGAGCAGGCGGCGCACATCGTCCACGGTGCGCACGCCGCCACCCACGGTCAGCGGGATGAAGACCTGGCTGGCCACGGCCTCGATGATGTGCAGGATCAGGTCGCGCCCGTCGCTGGTGGCGGTGATATCGAGGAAGGTGAGTTCATCGGCGCCTTGCGCGTTGTAGCGTGCGGCGATCTCCACGGGGTCGCCCGCGTCGCGCAGTTCGACAAAGTTCACGCCCTTGACGACTCGGCCGCCGGTGACGTCGAGGCAGGGGATGATGCGTTTGGCCAGCATGGGAACTCCGGAGAAAAAGAAAAAAGGTTCTAAAGCACCCGCAGGCACTGCCCGCCGGACCAGGTAGCGCCCGGTGCGAGCACCACCTGCGTGTCGATCTGGGCGGCCTCGACGCACAGCATATGGGCATGGCCACCAGCAGGCATATCGGACAGGCGCGCGCACAGCGCGGCTCCGGGGTTCCAGACCACCGTCTGGCCCATGCTCGGGCTCTGGGCGATTTCGAGCCGGTGCGCGCCGTCGTGCAGTTGCATAGGCGCGGGGGCCGCGGCGAATACGCTGTCGTACTCCCCCGCGAAGGTGATGGGGCCCTGCTGCGTGCCGTGCACATCCGCCACGGCGTCCCAGCGCGCGCAGCCGTCCAGGCCCTGCAGGCGAACCTGGGCGATATCGTCCACGCACAGGTAGCTGTGCAGGGCGAGGGTGAAATCCCAGGCTACGGCGTCGGTGTTGCGCACGGTGCAATCGACCCGCAGCTCGCCTGCGGCCAGCGCCACGTCCACCCGCGCGGCGAAGGCCCGTGGCCACCAGGCGCGGCTGCGTTCGTCATCCGCCAGATGCAACGCCAAGCGGACAGTGTCGGCCTCGGCCTGCATGCCCTCGGCACGCCAGGTCAGGTTGCGCGCAAAGCCGTGCTTGGGTAGCGGGCCGCGCTGGTTGAACTGGGGAAAGCACAGCGGAATGCCGCCCCGGATGGCGGCCTGGCCGTCGACCACGGCGTCCGGGCTCAGGTAGAGGCGCTCGCGCCCGCCGGACACCCAGGACAGCACCTGGGCGCCGTGCAGCGCCACCAGGGCGGTATCACCGTTGCCTGCGCTCAAGCGGATGCAGGGCTGGCCGTGGAAAGTCTCGGCTTGGCCCGCCAGCAGCGCAGGGTCAGGCATTGGCAAGTTCGTCGGCGCGCGCCTGCGCGGCGGCGAAGTCGAGGTCACCCGAATAGATGGCCCGGCCGCAGATCACGCCTTCGACGCCCTCTTCCTCGACAGCGCAGAGCTGCTCGATGTCGCGCATGCTGCCCAGGCCTCCCGAGGCGATGACCGGGATGGTGAGCGCCTGTGCCAGCTTGACGGTGGCTTCGATGTTGATGCCCGAGAGCATGCCGTCGCGGCCGATGTCGGTGTAGATGATGGATTCGACACCCCAGTCCTCGAACTTTTTCGCCAGATCCACGACCTCGTGGCCGGTGAGCTTGCTCCAGCCGTCGGTGGCGACCTTGCCGTCCTTGGCGTCCAGGCCCACGATGATGTGGCCGCCGAACGCGGTGCAGGCGTCCTTGAGGAAGCCGGGATTCTTCACGGCCGCCGTGCCGATGATGACGTAGCGCAGGCCGCCGTCGATGTATTTCTCGATGGTGTCGAGGTCACGGATGCCGCCGCCGAGCTGCACCGGGATGTCGTCACCGACCTCCTTGAGGATGGACTGGATGGCGGCGTAGTTCTTGGGCTTGCCCGCGAAGGCCCCGTTGAGGTCCACCAGGTGCAGGCGGCGTGCGCCCGCGTCCACCCACTTGCGCGCCATGGCGGCCGGGTCTTCGCCAAAGGTGGTCGATTGGTCCATGTCGCCTTGCTTGAGGCGAACGCAGTGGCCGTCCTTGAGGTCGATGGCGGGGATCAGAAGCATGGTGGGTTCGGGGATAAATGGGCTTCGACTGGCTCAGCCCGAACGAGAGTGGAAAAACGTGGCGACCGGGAAAAGTGTAAATCACGGATTCCAGTGCAGGAAGTTGCGGTACAGCTGCAGGCCGTGCTCCGCGCTCTTCTCCGGGTGGAATTGCGTGGCGAAAATATTATCGCGTGCAATCGCGGCAGCAAACACACCGCCGTAATCGGCTTCGCCCGCGCAGTGGCGCGGGTCTTGCGGCCGGGCATAGAAGCTGTGCACGAAATAGAAGTAGCTGTTATCAGGTACGCCGGCCCACACCGGGTGCACGGCGTCGCCGTGCGGTACCTGGCGCACAGTGTTCCAGCCCATCTGCGGCACCTTGTAGCGGCTGCCGTCCTGCTGCGTGCGCCCGGCCAGGTTGAACTTGACGACCTCGCCCGGAATGAGGCCCAGGCCCGGCGTATCGCCCTCGGCGCTGTGCGTGAGCAGCATCTGCATGCCCACGCAGACGCCGAACATCGGCTTGGTGGCGGCGGCTTCAAGCACGGATTCGCGCAGACCCGAGTCGCGCAGCTCGCGCATGCAGTCCGGCATGGCGCCCTGGCCGGGCAGCACGATGCGCTGGGCCGCGCGCACGTCTTCGGGGCGTGAGGTGACGACGACCGTCCAGCCCGTGTCGTGCGCTGCGGCCTGCACGGCCTGCGACACGGAGCGCAGGTTGCCCATGCCATAGTCCACCACCGCCACGGTTTTTACTACTGAATTCATAGCTGTTAGCGCAATCTGGATAAGCGCTTGAGGCCTGTTTTATAGAAAATTTACAGGGAACCCTTGGTCGAGGGAATGGTGCCGGCGCTGCGTGGATCGCGCTCGACGGCGGCGCGCAGGGCGCGGGCGAAGGCCTTGAACGCCGTTTCGCACTGGTGGTGCGCGTTCACGCCGCGCAGGTTGTCGATGTGCAGCGTGGCGCCCGCATGGTTCACGAAGCCCTGGAAGAACTCGTGCGTGAGCTGGGTGTCGAAGCCGCCGATCATGCCGCTGGTGAACGGAATGTTCAGCACCAGGCCCGGGCGGCCCGAAAGATCGATGACCACGCGCGAGAGCGCCTCGTCGAGCGGCACGTAGGCGTGGCCATAGCGGCGGATGCCCTTCTTGTCGCCCACGGCGCGCGCGAAGGCCTGGCCAATGGTGATGCCAACATCCTCCACGGTGTGGTGGCCGTCGATGTGCAGATCGCCGTCGGCGTGCACTTCGAGGTCAATCAGGCCGTGGCGCGCGATCTGCTCCAGCATGTGGTCAAAAAACCCGATGCCGGTGTGCAGGCTGGACTGGCCCGTGCCGTCGAGGTTCAGGCGCACGGTGATGCGCGTTTCGGCGGTGTTGCGGCTGACTTCGGCCGTGCGGTCGGTGGAAGCGGAAGGAACGAGTGCGGAAGAGGTCATAGCGAGGCCTGGAGTGCTTGCAGCATGATCGCATTGTCATCGTGGGAGCCCACGGTCAGGCGCAGGCAGTTCACCAGCAATGGATGCATTGTAGAAACGTTCTTGATCAATACCTTGCGCTCGCGCATGGCAGCAAAAGTGCGTGCGGCGTCTTTCACCCGCACCAGCACCATGTTGGCCTCGCTGTCCCAGCATTTTTCGATGCCCGGCATGGCGCGCAAGGCGGCCACCAACAGCGTGCGCTGGGCGCGCAGCTCGCGCGCCTGCTCGGCAAAAACCTCGGCGTGTTCCAGCGCAAACAGCGCCGCCTCGCAGTTGAGCACGCTCACGTTGTACGGCGGGCGCACCTTGTCGATTTCGCCGACCACCGCGGCCGGGCCGATGAGGTAACCCAGGCGCACGCCGGCCAGGCCGAACTTGCTCAAAGTGCGCATCAGCAGCACATGGCGATTGCGCTGCGGCTCGGCGCGCATGCGGTCCAGCCAGGTGCGGCTTGCAAAGGGCTGGTAGGCCTCGTCCATGACGACAATGCCGCCCACCGTGGCCGCAGCGTCGATGATGCGCTGCACCACCGCCGCGTCCCACAGCGTGGCCGTGGGGTTGTTCGGGTAAGCGATGTGCGTGATGGCGGGCCGGTGCCGCGCGATGGCGGCGAGCATGGTGGCTTCATCCAGCTCGAAATCCGGCGTCAGCGGCACGCCCACGAAGTCCAGCCCCTGCAACTGGGCACTCATGGCATACATGACGAATCCCGGCACGGGCGCCAGCACCACCGGGCGCTGACCATCGGCGGTGGGCGGCAGCGCGCAGGCGAGCGACACGAGGCTGATGAGTTCGTCCGAACCGTTGCCCAGAATCAGCGCATGCCCCTCGGGCATGCCGGCATGGCGCGCCAGCGCGGTGCGCAGGTCGTCGTTGCGGGTGCCGGGGTAGCGGTTGAGCGCCAGCGAGCCCAGGCGCTGGCCCAGCGCGGCCTGCAGCGCGGGCGGCAAGCCAAAGGGGTTTTCCATCGCATCGAGCTTGAGCATGCCTTCGGCACCTTGCACGACATAGGCGTGCATGGCGCGCACATCGGGGCGAATGCGGTCGAGCGGATTCAGAGCCGGGGTCATGTCAACGCGCTTTCAAGCGGAATTCGGCCGCCTGCGCGTGCGCCTGCAGGCCCTCGCCGTAGGCCAGGGTGGCAGCAATCGGCCCGAGGATCTGCGCCCCCGCCTCGCTCACTTCGATGATGCTGCTGCGCTTCTGGAAGTCGTACACGCCCAGCGGGCTGGAGAAACGCGCCGTGCCGCTCGTGGGCAGCACGTGGTTGGGGCCCGCGCAGTAGTCGCCCAGGGATTCGCTGGTGTAGGCACCGAGGAAGATGGCGCCGGCGTGCCGCAGCAGCGGCTCCCAGCGGTGCGGCTCTTGGCTGCTCACTTCCAGGTGCTCGGGGGCGATGCGGTTGGAAATCTGGCAGGCCTCTTCCATGCTGCGCGTGTGGATCAGCGCACCGCGCCCGCTCAGGCTCTTGGCGATGATCTCGGCGCGCGGCATGGTGGGCAGCAGGCGGTCGATGGCGGCCTGCACCGCGTCGATGTAAGCCACGTCGGGGCACAGCAGGATGGATTGGGCCAGCTCGTCGTGCTCGGCCTGGCTGAACAAATCCATGGCCACCCAGTCGGGCGGCGTGCTGCCGTCGGCCAGCACCAGAATCTCGCTCGGGCCGGCGATCATGTCGATGCCCACGGTGCCAAACACATGCTTTTTGGCGCTGGCCACGTAGGCGTTGCCCGGGCCGGTGATTTTGTCGACCTTGGGCACCGTCTGCGTGCCGTAGGCCAGCGCGGCCACGGCCTGCGCGCCGCCGATGGTGAAGGCGCGCGTGACGCCGGCCACGTAGGCGGCGGCCAGCACCAGCGGGTTCTTCTCGCCGCGCGGCGTGGGCACGACCATGATGATCTCGCCCACCCCGGCCACATGCGCGGGGATGGCGTTCATCAGCACGCTGCTGGGGTAAGCGGCCTTGCCGCCGGGCACGTAGATGCCCACACGGTCGAGCGGCGTGACTTTCTGGCCGAGCAGACTGCCATCGGCATCGCGGTAGCTCCAGCTCTCGCCGCAGGCCTTCTTCTGCGCCTCGTGGTAGCTGCGCACACGGGCAGCCGCCGCCTGAAGAGCCTCGCGCTGCGGGACGGGGATGGCTTCAAAAGCGGCTTTGAGTTCGGCCTGTGTCAGTTCGAGGGCCGCCAGCGTGGGCGCCTCCAGAGCATCGAAACGCGCCGTGTACTCGAGCACGGCCGCGTCGCCGCGCTTTTGCACATCGGCCAGGATGTCGGCCACGCGCTGCTCGATCGCGGCGTCTGTATCGGCCGACCAATGCAGGCGGGCCGCGAAATCAGCCTCAAAAGTACTGGAAACGGTCGACAGACGGGCGGGAGCAGCTACGAATTTCATAGGTAGTCTTCAATCCTGGGGAATGGCGGACGCAAACGCATCGATGATGCGGCGCAGCGGAGCCTGCTTGAGCTTGAGCATGGCCTGGTTGACCACCAGGTGCGAACTGATGTCCATGATGCGCTCGACCTCGACCAGGTGGTTGGCCTTGAGGGTGTTGCCGGTGGACACCAAGTCCACGATGGCGTCAGCCAGCCCCGTCAGGGGCGCCAGTTCCATGCTGCCATAGAGCTTGATCATGTCCACATGCACGCCCTTGGCGGCGAAGAACTCGCGCGCAATGCCCGGGTACTTCGTGGCCACCTTCAGGCGCGAGCCCTGCCGCACGGCCTGCGCGTAATCGAAGTCGGAGCGCACGGCCACGCTGACGCGGCAGCGTGCGATGCGCAGGTCCAGCGGAAGGAACAGGCCAGAACGTGCCGCCCCGCCCCATTCGGCGCTGTGCTCGATCAAGGTGTCTTTGCCGCACACACCCATGTCGGCGCCGCCGTACTGCACATAGGTGGGCACGTCGGAGGCACGCACCAGCACCACGCGCACATCGCTCTGGTTGGTGGTCAGGATGAGCTTGCGCGACTTCTCGGGGTCTTCCAGCACTTCGATGCCGGCAGCGGCCAGCAGCGGCATGATTTCGTCAAAGATGCGGCCTTTGGAGAGGGCAAGGGTGATCATCGGATTCTTTCAATATCGGCGCCGAGGCCGCGCAGCTTGGCTTCCATGCAGTCGTAGCCCCGGTCGAGGTGGTAGATGCGGTCCACCACGGTCTCGCCTTCGGCAACCAGGCCGGCGATGACCAGGCTGGCCGATGCGCGCAGGTCTGTGGCCATGACGGTGGCGCCCGACAGGCGCGGCACCCCTTCCGAGATCGCCACACGGCCATCGACCTGGATGCGCGCACCCAGCCGCACCAGTTCGTTGACGTGCATGAAGCGGTTCTCGAAGATGGTCTCGGCCACCGTGGCCGTGCCCTGCGCGACGGTGTTGAGCGCCATGAACTGCGCCTGCATGTCGGTCGGAAAGCCCGGGTATTCGGTGGTACGGAAGCCCTGGGCGCGCAAGGTGGCTGCGCCGGCGCTGCGCACATGCACGCCGCCTTCGACGGCGTGCACCTGGGCACCGGCCTCGCGCAGCTTCTCGATCACCGCGTCCAGATGGTCGGCGCGGGCATGGCGCAAGAGCGCATCGCCCCCGGCGGCGGCCACGGCGCAGAGGAAGGTACCGGCCTCGATGCGGTCGGCCACCACGGCGTGCTCGCAACCGTGCAGCTGCTCCACGCCCTGGATGCGGATGCGGCTGGTGCCTTGGCCCTCGATCTTCGCGCCCATCTTGATCAGCATCTCGGCCAGATCGGTGATTTCGGGCTCCTGGGCAGCGTTCTCCAGTACCGTCTCGCCCTCGGCCAGCGCAGCAGCCATGAGGAAGTTCTCGGTGCCCGTGACGGTAACCATGTCGGTCGTGATGCGCGCGCCCTTGAGACGCTTCCTGCCTTCGAGCAGGCGGGCGATGATGTAGCCGTGCTCGACCACGATCTCGGCGCCCATGGCCTGCATGCCTTTGATGTGCTGGTCCACCGGGCGCGAACCGATGGCGCAGCCGCCCGGCAGCGACACCGTGGCTTCGCCGAAACGCGCGAGCAAAGGGCCGAGGGCCAGCACCGAGGCACGCATGGTCTTGACCAGCTCGTAAGGCGCCTCGGGCGTGTTCAGGCGGCCCGCGTCGATGCGCACGCAGCCGTCGTCAGACCGTTCCGCCGACACGCCCATGTTGCGGATCAGTTTGAGCATGGTGCTCACGTCCTGCAGCTGGGGCACGTTGCGCAGCACGACGGGCTCGGCCGTCAGCAGCGCGGCGCACAGCTCGGGCAGTGCGGCGTTCTTGGCGCCGGACACCAGCACCTCGCCCTGCAAAGAGCGGCCACCGCGAATGAGGAGCTTGTCCATGGTCAACAATTCGATTTCAAGAGTAAAAAATGCCTCTGACGCTTTATTGGCGGGCGCTAATAGCTATATTTTTAATAGCGAACAGCCCACCCCCTGTGGTCAGCGCCCACCCTGCGCCGCCCACTCGGCGGGCGTGAAGGTCTTCATCGACAGGGCGTGCACCTCGTCGGTCTGCATCTTGCTGCCCAGCGTGGCATAGACGCGCTGGTGGCGCGCAATGGCGCGCTTGCCCTCGAATTCGGGCGAGACGATGGTGGCATACCAGTGGCGGCCATCGCCTTCCAGCGTGATGTAGTCGCAGGCCAGGCCGGCGCGGATGAGGTTCTGGATGTCTTCGGCGTTCATGTCAGGGTTCCAGGGTGGTTCGCCCGGGCCGCACGGTGGAGCCGGGGAACAGTCAACAGCGGCAACATGCCGCGAACGGTGCACATCATCTCAGACCAGGCATCAGGAACGGATTTTGTAGCCGGAGCGCAGCAGGTGCACGGCCAGCGCACTCACCAGCAGCCAGGCGCCACCCACAATGCCCAGGCTGAGCCAGGGTGAGGCATCGCTCTGCCCAAAAAATCCGTAGCGGAAACCGTCGATCATGTAGAAAAACGGGTTGAGGTGGCTCACCGCCTGCCAGATCGGCGGCAGCGAAGCGACGGAGTAGAACACGCCCGAGAGGAAGGTCATGGGCACGATGATGAAGTTCTGGAACCCCGCCAGCTGGTCGAACTTGTCAGCCCACAGGCCGGCGATCACGCCCAGCGTGGCCAGCAGCGCTGCGCCCAGCAGCGCGAACACGAAAATCCAGAGCGGTGCGGCGAACTGCGGTGTGACAAAGGCCAGCGTCACGACGAACACGCCCAGCCCCACCACCAGGCCGCGCACCGTGGAAGACCCCACGTAGGCCAGGAACCAGGCCCAGTGCGACAGCGGCGTGAGCAACTGGAACACCAGGCTGCCCATGATCTTGCTCTGGATCAGGCTCGACGAACTGTTGGCAAAGGCGTTCTGCAGCACGCTCATCATCACCAGGCCCGGCACCAGGAAGGCCGTGTAGCTGATGCGGTCGTAGACCTTCACATGGTCTTCCAGCACATGGCCGAAGATCAGCAGGTACAGCACGGCCGTGAGCACCGGCGCCGCCACGGTCTGGAAGCTGACCTTCCAGAAGCGCAGCACCTCCTTGTAGAACAGCATCTGCCAGCCGGTCATGCTGAAGCCCCCATGCTGGCTGGTGCGGCCGCACTGGCGCCCGCCAGATTGGACGCCGACGTGCCCGCCATGACGCTGAGGAACACGTCCTCGAGGTCGGCACGGCGAATTTCGATATCCTGCACGTCCACGCCGGCCTCGCGCAGCGCAGCCAGGTGGCGCTCGATGTCCTGCGCGTCCTGCGCCGCCAGCTGCACCACGCGCCCGGTGACGCGGGCGTGCACGGCCAGCGCGGGCGGCAACACGCTATCGGTCTTGAAGACCAGCACGTTGCCCGAAGCGGCCTTGAGCAGCGCGGAGGTGCGGTCCAGGGCCACCACGCGGCCGTTCTTGAGCATGGCGATGCGCCCGCACAGGGCTTCGGCCTCCTCCAGGTAGTGCGTAGTCAACAGCACCGTGTGGCCTTCCTTGTTCAGCCGGGCAATGAACTGCCAGAGGGTCTGGCGCAGTTCCACGTCCACGCCGGCCGTGGGTTCGTCGAGCACGATGATGGGCGGCTTGTGCACCAGCGCCTGCGCCACCAGCACGCGGCGCTTCATGCCGCCCGAGAGCTGGCGCATGTTGGCGTTCGCCTTGTCGGCCAGGCCCAGGCTGCTCAGGAGCTCGTCGATCCAGTCGTCGTTGTGGCGCACGCCAAAGTAGCCGGACTGGAAGCGCAGGGCCTCGCGCACATTGAAAAAGGGGTCGAACACCAGCTCCTGCGGCACCACACCGAGCTTGCGGCGGGCGTTGGCATAGTCGGCTTGCACATCGCAGCCCTGCACCAGCACCCGGCCTTGCGTGACACGCGCCAGCCCGGCCAAGATGCTGATGAGCGTGGTTTTGCCCGCGCCATTGGGGCCTAGCAGGCCGAAAAACTCGCCCTCCGCGATGTCCAGGCTCACATCACTGAGGGCATGGAACGGACCTTTGGGCGTGGTGTAGGTCTTGGAAACAGACTGAAATGAGACGGCTGGCATGTAAGCGAGTGATTTTACGGCCTCAGGGCCGCTGTCCGTCCGGCGGGCCCGAGATCGGCCCCGGACGCCAGGGCCATTGCGGCACCCGGGGCGTCCGAGTCACTCAGGCCGTGGCAGGCAATAGCTCAGCCACACCGTAGAGCGCCGCCATGCCGGCCAGCGCAGCCGGCAAGCCCTTGACGGCGAAGGCCTTGCGCTCGGCCAGCGCCTCACGGCGGCATTCGAGCAAAACAGCCAGGGCCGAGGAATCGAACACCTGGAGCGCCGCTGCATCCACCACGAGCTGCGGCCCCTGGTCGCCCCGCAGAGCCTGCAGCAACATGCCCAGTGTGGCGCTGGCCTGGCGATGCGTGAGTTCGGACGGCAGCACGAGCATGGCGGTTACCGGGCGGCGTTGCTCTTGTTGCGCGCGCTCAGCGTGCCAATCAGGCCATCGATGCCGCGGGCATTGATCTCCTGGGCGAACTGGCTGCGGTAGGTTTCCACGAGCCAGGCCCCCAGCACATTGAGGTTGTAGATTTTCCAGCCCGCCCCCTGGCCCGGGGTCTTCTCCAGGCGGTAGTCCAGCTGGATCGGTTCGCCGCGGCCGCGCACCTCGGTGCGCACCAGCACGTCCTTGTCGTCCGGGCCCGCGCGCAAGGGTTTGACGATGATGCTCTGATCATTCACCTGCGCCAGCGCACCCGCATAGGTGCGTACCAGCAGGATCTTGAATTCGTCCTGCAGGCGTTTTTGCTGCTCTGGGCTGGCCTGGCGCCAGCCCGGACCCACCGCAGCCGCCGTCATGCGCCGGAAATTCACGTTCGGCATGATGGTCTTGTCGACCAGCACGATGATCTTGTCGATATCGCCCGCCTTGATGGATTTGTCGGCGCGCAGCGACTCCAGCACCTCATTCGACAGGCGCTGCACCAGCCCATCGGGGGCCTCATCGGCGGCGCGCACCGGCACGGCCATTCCAAGCGCCAGCACGGTGACCAGGCTGGCCGCCATGCGGCCCAGAAAACGTCGGTTCATTGCAGGTTCCTCATCGATTCAGGGGGGTGGCCTGCCACCGCAGGCCCGCCGTCAGGTGATTGTGCAACGTGCGGTACTGCAGCCATGTGTCCCGCAGGGTTGCGAATGCAAGCGAGTGCAACCAGGCGGCCAGCGCAGCTCACTGCTCTGGCTCGGGGGGCAGCATTCCGTTGTCCCCGTTCTGCAAATGCTCCTTGCCGGCAGCTTCTGCGGCACGCTGGCTGCGCACCTGCAGGAAGACGTCGCGGGTGAAGCTGTACTTGTCGAGTGCCGCGTCGTCCAGCACCTCACCGGCGCGCAGCAGGTTGGCGCGCGCATCGACCGCGCGCAGGGCCGTCAGGCTGTTGCGGGCCGAGACCGGGTCCACTTGGCGCACCAGGTTGCCGCGCATGTCCACCGGCAGGGCCAGCGTATCGCGCACGGTGGATGGCCCGAGGATGGGCAGCACCAGATACGGACCGGGCGGCATGCCCCAACGCCCCAGCGTCAGCCCGAAGTCCTGCCGGTAGCGGTCAAGGCCCATCTCGCTGGCCACGTCCAGCACTCCGCCCAGCCCCATCAGCGTGTTGATGTTGAAGCGGAAGAAGCTCGACAGGGCCCCTTCGGCGTTCAGCTGCAGGGTGTTGTTCACGAACGACCAGGCATCACCCAGATTGGCGAAAAAATTGTTCACCCCCGTGCGCACGGGCGCCGGAGTGGCCTGTTGGTAAGCCGTGGCCACCGGCTTGAGCAAGGCTGCATCCACAGCATCGTTGAACTGCGTCATGCCGCGGTTGTAGGGCTCGAGCGGGTCGTTCGGGCTGGTCCGCGGGCCGCTGGCACAGCCGGCCAGCACCAAGGCCATGAGCGCCAATGCGCCTGCACCGGCCCTGCGCGGGGCTGCGGAGGTCGGGTTGTGGGGGCGCGTGGCACCCGGCGTGCGAGAGGGTTTCATTTTTTGTTGTCTTCCGGGGCCGTGCCCTCGGCCGCTTTGCTGAAGAGAAACTGGCTGATGAGATTTTCCAGCACCAGCGCAGATTGCGTGGCCACCACTGTGTCGCCAGGGACAAGATGGGCTTCATCCGCGCCGGCCTCGATGCCGATGTACTGCTCTCCCAGCAGGCCACTGGTGAGAATCTTGAGCGAGCTGTCTTTCGGGAAAGCATAGCGGTCCTGCAACAGCAGGGTGACGCGGGCCTGGTAAGACTTGTCGTCAAACGTGATCGATTCCACGCGACCCACCACCACCCCGGCGCTGCGCACGGCGGCCTGGGCCTTGAGGCCGCCGATGTTGTCGAAACGCGCTGTCACGCGATAGCCGGTGTTGAAGTTCAGGCTCAACAGGTTGGCCGACTGCAGCGCCAGGAAGACCAGCGCCAGCGCCCCCAGCATGACGAACAGGCCCACCCAGACATCGTTCTTGGACGGTTGCATCGCTCTTTCCTTGTTTCTCTTCAGATACTGAACATCAGGGCAGTGAGGACGAAGTCCAGGCCCAGCACTGCCAGCGACGCCATCACCACGGTGCGCGTGGTGGCGCGCGCAACGCCCTCGGGCGTGGGCTTGGCCGCGTAGCCCTGCAAAAGCGCGACAAAAGTGACGGTAAAACCGAACACCACGCTTTTGACCACGCCGTTGCCCACATCGCTGAACACATCAACCCCGCCCTGCATCTGGCTCCAGAAGGAGCCGCCGTCAATGCCGATCATCCCCACCGCGACCACCCAGCCACCGATCACCCCCACGGCGCTGAACACCGCCGCGAGCACCGGCATGGCAATCACACCCGCCCAGAAGCGGGGTGCCAGAATGCGGCGCACCGGATCGACCGCCATCATCTCCATGGCGCTGAGCTGTTCACCCGCGCGCATCAGGCCGATCTCGGCCGTGAGTGACGTACCGGCGCGCCCGGCGAACAGCAGCGCGGTGATGACGGGGCCGAGTTCGCGCAGCAGACTCAATGCCACGAGCTGCCCCAGCGCCTCGGTCGAGCCGAAGTCCTGTAGCGTGTAGTAGCCCTGCAGCGCCAGCACAAAACCGACGAACAGCCCCGAAACGGTGATGATGGCCAGCGAATAGTTGCCCAGGAAATGCACCTGGTCGCGCACCAGGCCTGGGCGCTGAAATGCCGCAGGGAGCAGCCGCAGCAGCCGCCCGAACAGGCGCGCACCCATGCCGACGTCGGCCAGCTTGCAACGCACGGCAAAACCCACGTCGGACGGCCGCCACCAGCTCATACCAGCCCCCCACCCGGTGGGCCGAAATCCTGCGCCACCCCGGGCCCCGGGTAATGGAAGGGCACGGGGCCTGTGGGCAGCGCATGAACGAACTGATGCACCAGCGGGTCCCGGCTGTGGCGCACCTCGTCGGGCGTGCCCTGGGCGGCGATGGTGCCGGGCCCCAGGACGACCACATGGTCTGCCAGCTGGAACGTTGCCTCGATATCGTGGGATACGAGGATGGTGGTCAGCCCCATGGCATCGTTGAGCTGACGGATGAGCTGCGCCGCCGTGCCCAGGGAAATCGGGTCGAGTCCGGCGAAAGGCTCGTCGTACATGATGAGTTCGGGGTCCAGCGCAATGGCCCGTGCCAGCGCCACGCGGCGCGCCATGCCGCCCGAAACCTGACCCGGCATGAGATCGCGCGCGCCGCGCAGGCCCACGGCATGCAGCTTCATGAGCACGATGTCGCGTACCAGGGCCTCCGGCAGGTCGGTGTGCTCACGCAGCGGAAAGGCCACGTTCTCGAACACGCTCATGTCGGTGAACAGCGCACCGAACTGGAACAACATGCCCATGCGCCGCCGGGCGGCGTAGAGCTGGGCCGCATCCATGTGCCCGACATCCTGCCCGTCGAACAGCACCTCGCCCTGCTGCGCCCGATGCTGCCCGCCAATGAGTCGCAGCACCGTGGTTTTGCCCCCGCCCGAAGCCCCCATGATGGCCGTCACCTTGCCCCGCGGCACCGACAGCGAAAGGCCGCGCAGCACCGGCTGCCCGCCATAGCCGAAGTGGACATTGCGCAGCTCGACCAGCGAGCCAGAAGACGGTGAAGGAGCGGAAGAGAGCATGGTGTGCAGGAGCCCGCGCCATACCAGACGGCGCAGGGTGCGGAACCTGCAATGATAGGGGAAAACCCTTTTTTGCAGTCTGTCCCCACCCCAAGGCATGGACAGTACGCATGGTTATGATGACCGGCTACCACCCCACCCTCCCGCCGCCATGCTCGCACGCCGCGCCCCCAACGCTACCACTGCCGCTCGGCAAGCGAGCGGCCTGCACCTGATTGGCGACCTGCATGGCTGCCACCACGGCGGTGCACTGATGCACGACGCCGCTGCGCTGGAGGCGTTCTGCCGCCAGCAAGTGCTCAGCGCCGGCCTCACGCCCGTCGGCCACCTGTTCCACGGATTCGAGGAAGGGGGCGGCGTCACCGGGGTGGTGGTTCTGGCGGAATCGCACCTGTCTGTCCACACCTGGCCAGAAACCGGCTACGTGACACTGGACGTGTACGTGTGCAATTACTCGGCAGACAACCGGGCAAAGGCGCAGGCGCTGTTCGATGGCATCGTTGCCGCCTTTGGTCCGCACAAGCAAACGGTGCACTGTATCGAGCGCGGCTGAACCCGCTCTTTCCCTTGTGTACGCCATGAAAAACGGCGCCCTCTGGGCGCCGTTTTGCTCGCGGACCTGAGGCGCTCAGCGCGGCAGAGCGCTCGAAGCCATCAGGAACTCGTCCACGGCGCGTGCGGCTTGGCGGCCCTCGCGCGCTGCGGGCGGCCAGCCCGCAGCTTTATCCTGCGCCCCTTGGGCGATTTGCGAGGGCCCACCCTGACCTGGTCAGCGTGGCAGTTCGCTTGAACCCATCAGGAACTCGTCCACAGCGCGCGCGGCCTGACGGCCCTCGCGAATCGCCCACACGACGAGCGACTGGCCCCGGCGAATGTCGCCCGCCGCGAACACCTTCGGAACACTGGTGGCATACCCGCCCGTGAAGTCGGTGCTGGCGCGCGCGTTGCCTCGGGCGTCTTTCTCGATGCCGAAGGCATCGAGCACGGCGGCCACGGGTGCCGTGAAGCCCATGGCCAGCAGCACCAGGTCGGCCTGGTAGTGCTTTTCGGTGCCAGCGATTTCGACCAGCTTGCCGTCCTTGAACTCGACCTGCACGGTGGTCAGGCCTTTGACCTTGCCCTTTTCGCCCGTGAACTCCTTGGTGGAGATGGCGAACTCGCGCACGCAGCCTTCCTCATGGCTGGAGCTGGTGCGCAGCTTGAGCGGCCAGTAGGGCCAGGTAAGCGGACGGTTCTCGACTTCGGGGGGCATGGGCATGACCTCGAACTGGGTCACGCTGGCCGCGCCGTGGCGGTTGCTGGTGCCCACGCAGTCGGAGCCGGTGTCGCCGCCACCGATGACGATGACATGCTTGCCATCGGCACGCAACTGGCCCTTGAGCTTGTCGCCGGCATTGACCTTGTTCTGCTGGGGCAGGAACTCCATGGCGAAGTGGATGCCATCGAGGTCGCGGCCCGGCACGGGCAGGTCGCGGCTCTGCTCGGCGCCGCCGCTCAAGAGCACGGCGTCAAACTCTGCCTGCAGTTGCTCGGGGGTGACGGTTTCCTTGGCCCAGTTGGTCACCTTGGAGCCTTTGCCCAGGCCGTCCTTGGCAGAGCCGACGAAAACACCGGTGCGGATGGTGACGCCTTCGGCTTCGAGCTGCTTGACGCGGCGGTCGATGTGCGTCTTCTCCATCTTGAAGTCGGGAATGCCGTAGCGCAGCAGGCCGCCCACGCGGTCGTTCTTTTCGAACAGCGTCACGTCGTGGCCCGCGCGTGCCAGCTGCTGGGCCGCAGCCATGCCCGCCGGGCCGGAACCGACCACCGCCACTTTCTTGCCGGTCTTGCGCTTGGGCAACTGCGGCTGCACCCAGCCGTGCTCCCAGGCTCGGTCGATGATGGCGTGCTCGATGCTCTTGATGCCGACCGCATCGTTGTTCACGTTGAGCACGCAGGCGGCCTCGCAGGGCGCCGGGCAGATGCGGCCGGTGAACTCGGGGAAGTTGTTGGTCGAATCGAGCACGGCGAACGCACTCTTCCAGTCGGCCTGGTACACCAGATCGTTGAAGTCCGGAATGATGTTGTTCACCGGGCAGCCGTTGTTGCAGAACGGCGTGCCGCAGTCCATGCAGCGTGCGGCCTGCACGCGGGCCTGGGCGTCATCAAGGCCGATGACGAATTCGCGGTAGTTCTTCAGGCGCTCGGGCACGCTCTTGTAGCCCTCTTCGATGCGCCCGTATTCCATGAAGCCTGTGGTCTTTCCCATGTCTGTTTCCTTGTGAATGCTGTGCTGGCGTGCGGGGGCCTTACTTGGCCGCAACCGCTACGATTTCAGGAGCTGCTACCGCAGGTGTGGCGGACTCCTCAAGCACTTTTCGTTCATACATTTCAGACAGGGCGCGCTTGTACTCGGTCGGGAACACCTTGACAAACTTGCTGCGCGAGGCCGCCCAGTTGTCCAGCAGTTCGCGCGCGCGCTTGCTGCCGGTCCAGCGGTTGTGGTCTTCCAGCAGCTTCTTGAGCTGGGCTTCGTCGGTCTGGTCGCGGTGCCAGGTGGCACGCGGCATGGTGGCCGTCTGCTCGTCGCTCGGCAGGATGCGTTCGAGCGTCACCATCGAGAGGTTGCAGCGCGAGTCGAACTGCCCGTCTTCGTCGTAGACATAGGCCACGCCGCCGCTCATGCCGGCGGCGAAGTTGCGCCCGGTCTTGCCAAGCACCACCACGGTGCCGCCTGTCATGTACTCGCAGCCATGGTCGCCCGTGCCTTCCACCACCGCCGTGGCACCCGACAGGCGCACGGCGAAGCGCTCGCCGGCCACGCCGCTGAAGAAGGCCTCGCCACTGGTGGCGCCGTACATCACGGTGTTGCCCACGATGGTGTTGCGCACGGCCTCGCCACGGAAGTCCAGGCTGGGGCGCACCACCACGCGGCCGCCCGAGAGGCCCTTGCCGGTGTAGTCGTTGGCGTCACCGATCAGGTACAGCGTAATGCCGCGTGTGAGGAAGGCGCCGAACGACTGGCCGCCGGTGCCTTCCAACTGGATGCGGATCGTGTCGTCCGGCAGGCCGTCGGGATGCATGCGGGTGACCGCGCCCGACAGCATGGCTCCGACCGAGCGGTTGACGTTGCGTGCCACCTCGATGAACTGCACGCGCTCGCCGTTCTCGATGGCGGGGCGCGAGCGCTCGATGAGCTTGCGGTCCAGCGTGTGTTCGATGTTGTGGTCCTGCACATCCACATGGAAGCGCGGTACATCGGCGGGCACGTTGGGCTGGGCGAACAAGCGGCTGAAGTCCAGGCCACGGGCCTTCCAGTGTTCCAGGCCCTGGCGCATGTCGAGCAGGTCGGTGCGGCCGATCAGCTCGTCGAACTTGCGGATGCCCAGCTGGGCCATGATCTGGCGCACTTCTTCGGCGATGAAGAAGAAGTAGTTCACCACGTGTTCGGGCTTGCCCGAGAACTTGGCGCGTAACTCGGGGTCTTGCGTGGCCACGCCCACCGGGCAGGTGTTCAGGTGGCACTTGCGCATCATGATGCAGCCCTCGACCACCAGCGGCGCCGTGGCAAAGCCAAACTCGTCGGCGCCCAGCAGCGCGCCGATGGCGACGTCTCGGCCGGTCTTCATCTGGCCGTCGGCCTGCACGCGGATGCGGCCGCGCAGGCGGTTGAGCACCAGGGTCTGCTGGGTTTCGGCCAGGCCGATTTCCCAGGGACCGCCAGCGTGCTTGATGGACGACCAGGGCGAAGCGCCCGTGCCGCCGTCATGGCCCGCGATCACGACGTGGTCGCTCTTGCACTTGGCCACGCCGGCCGCGATGGTGCCCACGCCCACTTCGGACACGAGCTTGACCGAGATGTCGGCGTGCGGCGCGACGTTCTTCAGGTCGTGGATGAGCTGTGCCAGATCCTCGATAGAGTAGATGTCGTGGTGCGGTGGGGGCGAGATGAGGCCCACGCCGGGCACGCTGTGGCGCAGCTTGCCGATGTAGTTGGACACCTTGCCGCCGGGCAGCTGGCCGCCTTCGCCGGGCTTGGCGCCCTGGGCCATTTTGATCTGGATCTGGTCGGCCGACGACAGGTACTCGGCCGTGACGCCGAAGCGCCCCGAGGCCACCTGCTTGATGCGGCTGCGCAGGGAGTCCCCATCGCGCAGGGGCATATCCACCTCGACGTTCTCGGCGCCGATCACGCTCTTGAGGCTGTCGCCCTGTTTGATCGGGATGCCCTTGAGTTCGTTGCGGTAGCGCGCGGCATCTTCACCGCCCTCGCCGGTGTTGCTCTTGCCGCCGATGCGGTTCATGGCCACGGCCAGCGTGGCGTGCGCCTCGGTGGAGATCGAACCCAGCGACATGGCGCCGGTGGCAAAGCGCTTGACGATTTCCTTGGCGGGCTCGACCTCTTCCACGGGGATGGCCTTGGCGGGGTCGAACTTGAACTCGAACAGGCCACGCAACGTCATGTGGCGCTTGCTCTGGTCGTTGATGAGCTGCGCATATTCCTTGTAGGTGCTCCAGTTGTTGGAACGCGTGGAGTGCTGCAGCTTGGCGATGACGTCGGGCGTCCACATGTGCTCTTCACCGCGTGCGCGCCAGGCGTATTCACCGCCGGTGTCGAGCATATTGGCGAGCACCGGGTCGTCGCCAAAGGCGGCCTTGTGCATGCGGATGGCTTCCTCCGCGATTTCGAACACACCGATGCCTTCAACGCGGCTGGCCGTGCCCGTGAAGTACTTTCCGACGGTTTCACTGTTCAGCCCGATGGCCTCGAACAGCTGGGCGCCGCAGTAGCTCATGTAGGTGCTCACGCCCATCTTGGACATGATCTTCGACAGGCCCTTGCCAATGGCCTTGACGTAGTTGTAAATGGCCTTGTCGCTGGACAGATCGCCGCCCAGTTCCTTGTGCATGTCGGCCAGGGTTTCCATGGCCAGGTAGGGGTGCACCGCCTCGGCGCCATAGCCCGCGAGTACGGCGAAGTGGTGCACTTCCCGGGCGGTGCCCGTTTCCACCACCAGGCCGGCAGTGGTGCGCAGGCCCTCACGCACCAGGTGCTGATGGATGCTGGAGAGCGCCAGCAGCGCAGGGATGGCCACCTGCGTGGCACTCACGCCCCGGTCGCTGATGATCAGGATGTTGGAGCCACCCTTGATGGCGTCCACAGCCTGTGCACACAGCGAGGCCAGTTTGGCCTCGACGCCTTCACGGCCCCAGGCCAGCGGGTAGGTGATGTCGATGGTGGCGCTGTGGAACTTTCCCTGCGTGTGGCGGGCAATGTCGCGCAGCTTGGCCATGTCGGCAAAGTCGAGCACGGGCTGGCTCACTTCCAGGCGCATGGGCGGGTTGACCTGGTTGATGTCCAGCAGGTTCGGCTTGGGGCCGATGAAGCTGTTGAGCGACATCACGATGGCCTCGCGGATCGGGTCGATCGGCGGGTTCGTCACCTGGGCGAACAACTGCTTGAAGTAGTTGTACAGCGGCTTGTTGCGGCCCGAGAGCACGGCCAGCGGGCTGTCGTTGCCCATCGAGCCGATGCCTTCCTCGCCGTTCTTGGCCATGGGCGCCATCAGGAACTTGATGTCTTCCTGCGTGTAGCCGAAGGCCTGCTGGCGGTCGAGCAGCGGCAGGCCGGCGGCCACCGGGGCGGCCGCACCCTCGCCCGTCTCGATGCTGTCGAGCTTGATGCGCAGATTCTCGATCCACTGCTTGTAGGGCTTGGTGTTGACGACGTTGGCCTTGAGTTCGTCGTCCTCGATCAGGCGGCCCTGCTCCAGGTCGATGAGGAACATCTTGCCGGGCTGCAGGCGCCACTTGCGCACGATCTTGTTTTCGGGGATGGGCAACACGCCCGACTCGGATCCCATGATGACGAGGTCGTCGTCAGTGATGCAGTAGCGCGAGGGGCGCAGGCCGTTGCGGTCCAGCGTGGCGCCGATCTGGCGACCGTCGGTGAACACGATGGAAGCCGGGCCGTCCCAGGGCTCCAGCATCGCAGCGTGGTATTCATAGAACGCGCGGCGGCGCTCGTCCATGGTGGTGTGCTGCTCCCAGGGCTCGGGGATCATCATCATCACGGCCTGGCTGATGGGGTAGCCCGCCATGGTCAGCAACTCGAGGCAGTTGTCGAACGTGGCTGTATCGGACTGGTCGGCAAAGCTGATGGGGTAGAGCTTTTGCAGGTCGGCCGCGAGCACGGGCGACGCCATCACGCCTTCGCGGGCCTTCATCCAGTTGTAGTTG